>ERZ724522.44-NODE-44-length-62585-cov-28.450456_pt1 | contig 62585 bp, 110 predicted proteins | sample MGYA00376055_ERZ724522 | MGnify/ENA primary metagenome ERZ724522 (study PRJEB28724, sample SAMN07190884) | wastewater metagenome | isolation source: effluent of sewage treatment plant in Hong Hong | place: Hong Kong | collected 2016-03-17 ... | reverse complement strand
TGAAATTGTGTGAACTAAAAATTCTAATCGGGATTTCAGCCAGTGGAAAATCAACGTGGGCTAAAGACTTTGTTGCTAAAAACGACAAATGGTGTATCGTTTCTCGTGACGATTTTCGCTATGCGTGGCAGAATAAGGGTGTCGTTGACACCAAACTTGAAACCATCATTACAAAAATGGTAAAATCAAGTATTGATACATTGATCAACAACGGTTACAATGTCATTTATGATGCCACCAATCTCAAATCAAAATACATTGATGCGATTGCCGGTGTCGTAAAACACACTGCCACAGTCACTTACCAAATATTTGATGTTCCGTTGGAAACTGCAATTGAGCGGGATTCAAAACGTGAAAGATCAGTTGGTTCAAATGTCATTAAATTGCAATATCAAGACTATCTAAAATTGTTGGACAGTTTTAATTTCGCAGTCACTCAACCAGTTCCGAAACGATATATTGCGCCTATTCTTGACATAACAAAAGAAGTTGCGATAATTGTAGATATAGATGGCACACTGGCTCATACAAGTGGTAAACGTAGCCCGTATGACTATACGAAAGTTGATGTTGACTTACCCGACGTGGCAGTTCGCCGTCTGGTAAATACACTTGCGATTCACAACAATATTATAGTTGTAAGTGGTCGTGAAGATAGTTGCAGAGAAATGACCGAAAAATGGCTGCTTGATAATAACGTGATGTATCATAAATTACACATGCGTAAAACTGGCGACGGACGAAAGGATTCAATTATTAAAGAGGAAATATTTTGGGAATATATTGAGCCAAAATACAACGTAATCGCAGTGATTGATGATCGTGACCAAGTAGTTGAAATGTGGAGAAATTTGGGTTTAAAAACTTTACAATGTGAATATGGGAACTTCTAAAGTCAAGTATCCAAAAACATTCCACTTACCATTTTCGGAGGGTCTGCAAAATGATGACAGAATGATGTCATTGGATGATTATGAATTATTTAAGACATTTGATGTAGTGGTGTCAGAGAAAATGGATGGCGAGTCGTTTAGTGTTTATAGAACGGCCACTCATGCTCGTTCACTTGATAGTGGAGAGCATCCATCTCGTAGTTGGTCAAAAGCATTTGCAGCACAATTCCAACACGAAATACCGATAGGATGGCGATTTGTGTTTGAAAATTGTTACGCCCATCATTCAATTTTTTATGATTCACTCCCCACTTATTGTTTTTTGTTGAATATCTGGAATGAAAAGAATGAGTGTTTAAGTTGGGGCGAAACCAAATATTATGCCGATGCTTATGGATTTTCGTTTCCAAAAATTTACTATGTCGGGAAGTACGATGAGAAGATTGTCATGGAAATCTATCAAGGACTTGACAAAACAAAAGTTGAAGGGTTAGTGATACGCAATACTGGAAGATTTCATTATGACGATTTTGGTAAAAATGTGGCGAAATTGGTCAGGAAAGGTCACGTTCAGACATCAGAACATTGGATGTCAAAACCAATAGTTAAAAATTTATTACAGAACCACTCAATTTAAAATTATGGGATATTCAGTCTATCCGCAATCGGGTGTCATTATAGATGCTAAATTGAAACGAAAGTACAATACATCAATTGAATGTGAACGGAATTCAAGTCACACGATACCAGTAGATGCGAACTATTGTCCTCACTGCGGAAAAAAACTTATTGAACGGTCCGAGTTGGATGAATTGGAAATTTTTAATGATGTCAATTACAAACTCAACAAAGATTTGATCCGAATTAAGATTGGGGGAACTGATTGCGCCGATAACATGGGATTTAATAGTAAGGAAGTAATTGGTATCATTGAACCTGACGAACTATATACTTGTCCTGACCCACAAACTCTCATTTCCAAACTCCATGAATTGGAAATCTACAAGCAGATTGCTGACGAATTTGAAATCATCGCAGAAACCCCGTTTATGGGAATATATCATTCATATTAACAATGAATTTCACAAATTTATCATTGGCAGAACAAGTTAGAATATCCAAAATATTTGAAGAATCTAACCGATTAAAGAAAGAATATTATAATTTACATTCAAATTGCCCGGTTTGTAATAGCAAACGTTACTCTACCACGTTGGCATCTTTTACGTTTGATGTGTCCAACCCAGATAAATTTAAAGATATGAATGATGTTGTGTGTAAACAATGTGGGTGGGAAGGAACTGGTCACGAATTAGATAATTGTGAAAAATAAAACAACAACATGTTTGGTGCTCTTATTGCACCTAATTTTAGCATTTGTATTATATCACCATGCCGAGGATAAATCTCCGAGGTGTAAACCAAAAAAGGTAACTTACAATGAAACCATTAGATTTGGTAATCTCGTTTGATGACACAGGAAGTATGTCATCCGTCCGAAGACAAGTTCGGGTACAAATTAAAGAGTTAGTTGATCAATTGTTTAAATTAATTCCAGAATTGCGGGTCGGTATCGTCATCCATAACGATTATTGTGACCCAGATTTTATTCAGAGATTGGATTTGACAAACGATAAACAAAAAATTGTTGAATTCATTAATCGGAGTTCAAGCAATGGCGGCGGTGATGCAAATGAAGCGTATTCGTATGTCTTACACGAATTTCAGTCATTTTCGTGGGGAACTTCCGATAAAATTGTAGTTATGATCGGTGATGAACTTCCACATAGTAAAGGAGATCGCAGTGGCGGAGTTCAAGAAATGTACGATTGGAAAGAGGAGAGTACAAAACTTGGAGAAGTGGACATTCCAATCTATGCCATTCAAGCACTTGGAAATCGCCATGCAATTTCTTTTTATGAAGGAATGGCAAAATTGTCTGGTGGGATTAAATTGGATTTGAGCCAGTTTAGCCACATTACTGACTACATTCTTGGTATTGCCCACAAACAAAACAATACACTGGATCAATTCCAACAAAGTAAGCCCGAGTTCAAAACAAACATTTCGCTGGCAAATATGTTTGCCAAACTGAATGGCGTTGAACCAGAATCCGCAAGTGTAAGTTTTGAAACGCTTGGTAATTTTCAAGTCGTGGATGTTCCTCATACAGTTAAAATTAAAGAATTTGTTGAAAGTATGGGCTTGCATTACAAAACTGGAAAAGGTTATTATCAGTTTATTGAAAGTGAAAAAATACAGGCAAATAAGGAAGTTTTATTCATTGACAAACTTACAGGCGAAACAATAACTGATACAAAATGGTGTCGTGAACAGATGGGGCTTCCGTTTGGAACTTCTGGAACCCGCAGTCCAAGAAATATGGAATGTGCAAGAAAGTACGATATTTTTATTCAATCCAACTCATATACCAGAAATCTTGATGCTGGTACAAAATTTCTTTACGAATTAAATAAACATTAAACATGAAATACAAATTTAAAAACGGCGTTGAATTTGATGGAACTTGGCAACAAATTCTTGATTATGCGAAATTAGTAAAAGAACCGATTGACGCAAGTCAAATATCTGGGGGTATTCCGAGTGGATATTACGCATCGGCGACTTCCGGTTTATTGTTAATTGAAAATATGGAAACTTCACATATAATCAATTCACTCAATAAATTGACGGTTGATTATTATACCAAATTGAAAAAAACAGGTCCAGTATCAGAATATCTGCGAAAATATGTCGGACTGACTGAAGACGGTCAAATCCAAGATTTGTTTAATGAATTGAAAAAACGAGAAAAATATGACAAGTAAACAATATGAACGTTTTTTGGATTATCTGGACACAATTCCACTTTCAAATGCTGGAGAAGTATTTGAGCGATTTTTGCTGTGGGAGGAAAAATATCAAACCAAACTGTATGACAAACGCATTGAAGGAAATTCAATTTTGTTTGAGTGCGTCATCCACTATTTCAAGGAATACGGAAATGATGTAACTTATCCAGACGAAGCATTTATACTATATGCTTATGAATTGCACGGATACATACTAAAATGTTATTCTGGTCAAGGTTGTTTTTATCAAGTTTTAAAGGGCAATCAAGAAATTTTTTAACGTATGTACGATGTAGAAGATAAGAAATTATTGGCTAAATTCATGGGATACCAATATTTTCCGTGTACTTCTCCATACATAAAAAATGGAACTAAAGTATCTGGTTGGATAAATCCAAATACCAGTTTTATGTTGGGTTGCAAAAAATGGAGAACTCATAAAGATTTGCCCGTGGATTGGAATTGGTTGATGGACGTGTATCTTAAAATTTTAATATATTGTGAGAATTTAACTACTAATGAGTCTTGGGTAGGATTTTCACATATTCAAAGTCCTAAAACAGAAACATATATAGACCAGTTTGGTACTGCATGTATTGAATGTGATCGTCCAGCAGCATTTACTGCTATTGTTAATCTCGTTAAACTTATAAATGAAAATGAACATAAAGATTCTTAAACTTAGTCCTACTGCCCAAATTCCACAAAAAGCACACGAGAATGATGCTTGTTTTGACGTTTTTTGTGATAGAATTGAGCGAGTTAGCGATGCTTTTTTCATTGCATATCTCGGATTCGCACTTGAAATTCCGATTGGATGGAAAGGCGTTTTAGTTCCCCGCAGCAGTTTCACAAAATACAAGTGGTTAGTTCAAAATAGTCCCGGTCAGATTGATTGTGATTACAGAGGAGAACTGCAATTTAGATTTAGAGCAATTGCGAGTTATTTACATGATGATTGTATCAAATATGACGCATTTCCATTCAATGTAGGAGACCGGATTGGGCAATTATACTTTGAACCAGTCCACCAAGTCGATTTTACCCAAATTGAGAAATTAACTCCAACCGTTCGCTCCGAAAACGGGTTTGGATCAACTGGATATTAATGTTCTTGCAAAATTTCAGAAATTGTTGTATCTTTGCAAAAAATATGTTTTATGTCAAGGATTAATGTAGGTTGTAATCCTCAATACCTATCCGATCAGCACCTAATTGCCGAGTCAGTTGAAATCACCATGATAAGTGGTGCATTGCGAAAAGATGGTGGAATTATTAAAGGCAAAGTACCCAACCAATTCACGTTAGGTACTGGTCATATAAATTTTTTCAAACCTCGCTTACAATACCTCAAAAATCGCCTACAATCGGTTAATGAGGAAATGCGACGTAGAGGCTTCAATCCTACCACATCGTTGAACGTGGACGAATTTAGCCCTATTCTAAGACAGGATTGGAAGCCTTCTTTCCGTGATACAATTGAAGTTCGGTTGCGGATTGAGGAACGGTTAAAAAATCCATTAAAGGCTAAGACTGGATTTCATAAATATTATGGTAAACCAATCTATGACATGGATAAGTTTTGCAATTCATTAAAAAATTCTAAACTGTATAACGTATGAATATATATGATCTTCTCTCAGATGCAATTGAAGATGGACTTGGCAATACGTCTTCACAAAAACAAAATATTGCCACACTTTTTATAGATGGTTTATTTTCAGATAAATTTGGGGAGATGAAGTTTGAAGTTACTTCACTTATATGCCCCCCAAAATATCGTGTTATTTTTGAAGGATATGAGGGTGTTGGCAATACACCCGCTTTGGCATTAAAGGACTTGCTGTGTAGAGTTGTAAATGGACTTTATTATATACAAAACGGACAGCCATAAATTATGAATCTTAAACACGAAAAATTTGAAGTAATCTGCATTGATTTTTGGGAATTGGAAAACTTGATCCGAAAAACATTCCCACAATTAGCGGATTATGAAATTGTTGCTAAGATGGGATGGAATAACGACTGTTGTTATGATTACCGTTCAATTATGCCAATTTCTAAAATGAAATCCCCTGAACAGGTTAAACCAATTCAAGACTTGATTGATGGTAAACCGTTCGATATAAATTCATATACCATCCGTCCAATATTGGATGCCCTTTGCACAAAGGGTCTAATTGAGGAAGGAAATTATCTAATTTCAGTATCATGGTAAAACAAATTTTATTGGTTGAAGATGAATGCGCTCCAGATGCAATGGAGTACTTTGACTCTCAACTTTTCAAACTGACTGGTCTTACGTTGAAGGACTTTTTTAAAAATGGTGAACGAATTGAATTTGGGTATAGTTTAGGTGAATACTCACTTGAACACCTCTCGGATGAACCATATTGGCGGTTATATAAAAAAATTCAACAAAATAATAATGATTTTATTGATAGAAAATAAATATCGTCCAGATGCGAGAGAACATTTTGAATCTAAACTTTTTGAAATGACTGGATTTGCAATTCGCGACTTTCAAGTTTTGGGAGAACGTATTGAATTTGGATATGCGTTATCTGAATACAGACTTGAACGTTTTCCGGACGATCCGTATTGGAGACTATCTATTGAACCATGAAAAAGAAAGATATATACCGATTACGCGCAATAATTCAAGAATTAAAAAATCTTGGAGATAATGATCGTGACCCAATGCAAAAAGATAAGCAACGACCACTTTTTAATGAAGCCGTTGCGATTTGCAATGAATATATAGATAAAATGAATCCAATATAAAAATTTTCTATTATGTTATTTATTATTGACTACGATAGAGACTACAATGCGATTTATGCGTATCTCAATTTAGTCAATCAAGAAATTGAAGGTAAACAAATTGAAAAATGTTAGATAAAAACGGAAATGAAATAACTGATGGTTGTTTACTACGAATGAAATTTAAAACGCACGACGAAAATTGTGATTTTGATGGCATTTTCAAAGTTCATTTGAATGGGTTCACTGGACTACATTGTAGATTGATTGAACTAAAATGCCCCGAAGAAACATCTATAACTTCACTATCTTGGGAACGAAACGATTTTTGTTTTGATTATAAAAATTCAAATCCAAATTATTCCAAATATTTAGCGATTGATGATAAATTTGAATTGTTTGGTCTTTATAAGCAACCCCGTATGTTAACTCGGTCTTATAGTAACGATATTGAGATCGTAGGATAATTAACTAAAAACTACCAAATGGACTATTTTCAACGTGGGGAATTTGTCCCCATAACAAATGAATTTGTAAGTAATGGAACTTACGCACTAAATGAATTATCAAAATTTCAGCAACAATTCAATTTAACTGACACTGACACCACAATTGGTACATTGCGAGACGCAATTGTTGCCGATGAACTTGGTTATTCGTTAATAAATTGGGGTAAACATGGATTTGATGCAAAACACTCAACAGAAGATAAATTTCTGGAGATAAAACAATGTTCAATCACATCAAAAACGTGGGCAGGAACTTGGAACGATACTACACCAGAAAAAGCCGCATATTTCAAAGACCCGCGAGTTTATAGTGTTGTGGCGGTGTGGAGTAGTGCAATAAATTTAGAATTTATGGTGTATGGTCAAAGTCCAAAACTCGGCGACGAATTAGAACGACAAATGGCTAATCGGAAATTTGCTCATACTCGTTCCACACAGACAATAACAGTCAAAAAGATGTTGCTTGATTTTGGGTTTAGTTTGATGTCTCCGAAATCAAAAACTGTTGATATGATACATAATCTTATTTACAAATTGAATCCGAGACTGTTTAACAGTTTATTAACAAAATAAATTTGGAATTTAACTGAATTTTACTTATACTTGTAAGAAATAAAAAGAACACATGACAAAAATATTACCAGACAAATTCTTACTTTCAGAAAAATTTCTGAGTATTCAAGGAGAGGGGGTGACAAGTGGAGTTCCTGCGTATTTCATCAGACTTTCCACTTGTAATTTGACCTGCGGATCTTCAATCAAATACATCAACCAGATTAAAAAGGGCGAAGTGGTACCTGATGAATCAATCGCATTTAAAGGTGATTTACATGATCAAGGAACTGCAAATTGGAGTTGTGATACTACACCAGTTTGGTTGCGTGGTGAATATGTAGAATTTCAAGACATGATTGATGATTGGAAACGTGAAGGAATTTATGAAGATATTAAAAACGGTGTGATTCATATTATTTGGACTGGCGGTGAGCCAACTATTAAACAGCATCAAGAATCAATTTGTAATTTTCTTGAATACTGGGATGACTATGATAATGAGGTCTTTATGACAAATCTACATAGAAGTGTAACGGATTTGCCCTTTCAAGAAATTGAAACAAATGGAACGATTTATATTGGTAACGAGTTGTTCTATTCATTGGCACAGATCAATTGTTCCCCAAAATTATCAAACAGTGGAATGACTGAAAAGCAGCGAATTGTCCCAGACGCGATCAGACGGATAATGGAACATGAAAACTATCAATTCAAATTTGTTATTTCAACAGAAGATGATATTTTTGAAATGTTCAATACTTACATTGAACCATTCAATATCCCACTGAAAAACGTAGTTTGTATGCCCGGCCTTGATAAGCAAGAAGACTTTTTTGAGCGGACTCAATGGTGTATGGAAATGGCTAAAAAATATAAATTTATTGGGCTCACGCGACTTCATGTCGCGGCCTGGAATCAATTAACTGGAGTATAAACAAATTTCATATGTTTAAAATCGCAAAACAATTTGATTTCTGCTATGGACATTCTGTTTGGAAACAGATGTTGGATGCCGATCTAAGTTGTAATTCAGCATGTAAATGTAAACATCAGCATGGTCATCAGGGAACTATTATTATTTACCTTGAAGGTGATGAACTTGATGACCGTGGTATGTTTTTAGATTTCAATGAATTGACATGGTTCAAAAAATGGTTGGATGACACGCTGGATCATAAAATGATTATTGATTACAGTGATCCAGCCCGGCAAATTTTTTATCCAGCATCTAAAGATATTATTGATCTAAATTATGATGAATCGGGATATTTCTATATACGTCCAGAAGTGTATCGAGATCTCTCATTTAGAGAAAAAGAAATATATGAAGGTTTAGTTATTGTTCCATTTGTACCAACCTCCGAAAATTTATCTAAATGGATTTGGGAAATTGTAAATAAAAGAATTGGGCATCTGTGTAAAGTATCACAAATTCAATTCTTTGAAACTCCCAAAAGCCAAAGTAACTTTTATGCAAAATAACCAATCAATTATTGATAAATTTCCAACAACTGGCGTAAAGGGTGATGATGGTGAGCGATTCTTATTTGAACAATTATTGAAACGATATGAAGTTGTAAATGATTATAGACAAAATCTAACAATGCAGAATGTCGGTGTTGATTTTGGATTCGGAGCCCTAAATTGGAAACGTGAAACGACGTTGGATGTTAAGAATAATTTATATATCACTCGTGATAAAATTGGGTTTAAAGTAGAAATTCAAAAGAATGGGAAACCTGGTTGGTTCTTTACTTCCAAGGCAGATCGTATTTACCACGTCTGTGCATATCAAAAGAAGTTCATGTATTATGACTTAGGTGACTTGAGATCATATGTTTTTAGAAATAATACTGGACTCGAACTTGTTGATTATAAAGATGGTAAGGATGTGTTGATTCAATTTTATCACTCAACAAGTCTGCCAGTTTCTCAAATATTTTTTGTATGAAGTTAATTATTGCGGGAAGTCGCAGTTTTATTGATTTTAATTTACTTAAATTGGAAACAATAAAATTTATACAAGAATGTAAAAGTAAAGATATTACAATAATTTCCGGAACTGCAAATGGTGCCGATAAATTAGGCGAACGTTTTGCCGAAAGATTTAATCTTCCAGTTGTACGATATCCTGCGGATTGGGATACTTATGGTAAGCGAGCCGGTCCTATTAGAAATGAATTAATGGCAAAAAATGCAACACATTGTATTGTATTTTGGGATGGAAAGTCTGCGGGTACGACAAATATGATACAAACTGCAAACAAATATAATTTAAAACTAAAAATTGTTAAATGGTCATAATTTTAGGTTGGTTTTGTACTCTGATTGTTTTGGTCGGCTTTTATTTAAATGCAATATCAAAATTAAAAATCGCATTAATTACTTGGATTGTTGGCGATACCGGGTGGGTTTTGTACGATTATGTTATAAACAACTATTCACACGCCACCCTATCCGGCGCAATTATATTAATTAACTTATATGGTTTATACAAACAACGCACAATTAATTGCCAGTAACGGCAACACGGTTTTAACAACCGAAGAACGCGAAATAAGAATTAAAAATGCCTCGATTCAGTATGGTAATTTTTTAACGGCATTAGGATTTGATTGGCAAAACGACCCAAACATGCAAGATACTCCTAATCGTGTTTCTAAGGCACTTGTAACTGAATTATTATCCGGTTGTTTTACTGCCCCGCCTAAAATTACGACATTTGAAGATGCCAGTTACGGATATGATGGAATTGTATTTCAGGGGAATATAGAGGTATGTAGTATGTGTTCACACCATAATCTGGCATTTACTGGAGTAGCACATGTTGCATATATTCCTGGAAATAATGTGATTGGTTTGAGTAAGCTCAATCGAATAGTTGAATGGTTTGCACGAAGACCTCAAATACAGGAGGGATTAACTATGCAAATTCACAATTATTTGCAAGATATATTACCTGATAATAAAGGCCTTGCAGTTTTAATTGAAGCAAATCATACATGTGCTTCTTGTAGAGGAGTACGGCATAATAGTACAATGAAAACAAGTAAACTATCTGGCGCATTTTTCGACAAAGCAGAATGCCGTAACGAATTTTATCATTTTATAGAAACTCTATGAACCAACTAATTTATATTCCTGCGGTATCTGTAGGTGCGTTATTTGCCGCAATGAAGAATAATTTAACCTTTCGGAATGGGAAAACAGTTAGATTTTATCATCGTGATTTTTTTGAGGATATACGCTACCCATATTTTCTTATTACAGGCGGTCACTACTATAAGAAACCGAGTATTGTGCAAGAAGTGGGTCTTCGCGATTCGGGCGATGAATTTATTTTTGGGGATAGTGGCGGTTTCCAGATAGCCACTGGCGCAATTAAATATAATGAGGATGTAAAAATTGAAATTTTTAATTGGCTTGAAAATAATTCGACAGTTGCAGCAAATTTGGATATTCCGCCTTTCGGGACTTACGGGTTTAAAGATGCGTTAGACATATCTCTTATTAATTTTGAATATTTTGCTACTAACCAATCGGGAAAAACTAAATATTTAAATGTATTGCAAGGCAAAAACTTACCCGAAATGTTGATATGGTATAATGAAGTGAAACATTACAAATTCGATGGGTGGGCAATTAATGTAAAGGGGAATTCGTTTGAGAAAATATTATGTGCGATGTCCATACTATTGGAAAATAAGGAATTTAATTCCAATTCATTACGCTATTTGCATTTTTTCGGAACGAGTAAAATCGATGACGTAATTTTAATTTCCGAATTACAACATAATTTTAACAAAAACGGATTAAATGTGCAAATAACAATAGATAGTTCCAGTCCAAATAGTAGTAGATTCGGTTCGTATTATTACGGTTATAATTTTAAAACTAACATATTTAATACTCTGCATTATCCTAAAATAGACAATGAAAAAGAATCGCATGAACTTTTTCCGAAACATACATTGGGCGATTACAAGCAAGAAATTCAAGAATTGACAAATATTTTTATACAAAATCCTTCTAATCCATTTGATAAATATTTACCGGAATTATTTTCAATTGAAAACGTGTTGGAGTGGAACACAACAATAAATTCGCTTGTAACAATACATAATATATACGAAATTGTTCAATTGGTTAAAAACGTAAATACTATAATTAAATATCCTTCGTATATTAAACAGCAATTGTTTTCGGCGGATGTTATTTCCATTTTAAGATTACTTCCTCTAATTTTATTTAGCACGGATGCTTCGCCTATCGAAAAATTCAAAGAATATCAATATACATTACACAAATTATCGAGGAATGCCCCCATTTCTAATAACACATCACTAAATAAATTTTTCTAAACATGTCTAAAAAATGTTATGTTCTTCTTTCCGGTGGACAAGATTCCACCACTTGCTTGTATTGGGCAAAAACACAATTCGATGAAGTTATTGCTATCGGTTTTGATTATGGGCAAAAACACAAACACGAATTAAAACAAGCCCAGCAAATTGCTACACTTGCAAACGTTCCTTACGAGATTATCGATATTACCGGTTTATTATCGGGTTCCAGTCTCACGGATTTCTCGCAAGATGTAACTCAATCCCATAAAAAAAATGACATATTACCTTCGACGTTTACTGCGGGTCGTAACATGTTGTTTCTAACATTGGTCGCATCCAAAGGATTTAATGAGGATGTATTTGATATTGTTACGGGTGTCTGTCAAACCGATTATTCCGGATATCCCGATTGCAGACGCAATTTTATCGATTCGCTGGAACAATCTTTGAATTTGGCTATGTTGACGGATGATTCAAAATCTTTCAAAATCCACACTCCGTTGATGTATCTCACAAAAGCCGAAACATGGAAACTTGCTAAAGAACTCGATATTGTTGAAATTGTCAGAACAATGACATTAACGGATTATAACGGCTCAACCCAAATGAATGAATGGGGTATGGGTAATATAGATAATCCTGCATCCGAACTTAGAGCAAAGGGTTATTTTAAAGCAAAAGAAAATGGCTGGGTTTAAAATAGCATTTATTTCCTGTGTTTCTACAAAACGAATCGGGTTATTTAAAGCAAAAGATATATATATCGCCGCTATTTAAAAAATCTTATTCGTTTTGTAGAAACAATTATGATAAAATTTATATATTATCGGCAAAATACGGTGTGTTAGATCCCGAAACTATTATCGAGAATTACGATTTAACTCTTTCCAATTTTTCGGTAAAAGATAGAAAAGAATGGGCTATGAAGTGTATTACACAATTAGATGAAATTATAACACCAGATGACGAAATTTATTGGTTTGCAGGAATACATTATAGAAAATATTTAGCGGACTTACTTCCTAATAAACAATATAATTTGGTAAAATCTTTAGGAATAGGAAAGCAATTGTCATTTTATAATAATAATAATGTAAACCCATGTGCGAATTTATTTTTTTAATTTTAACAATTATCGCTAATTTAACAGTTACCTATTTCGGTATAATTGCAGTGTATATAAATGCAGCAGTAACAATACCTGCCGACATGTTTCTTCGTGATAAAATTCACGAGAAATGGCACAATACTTCTTATTTTTGGGTAAAGTTCGTGGCTTTATTTTTAGTTGGCGGTATTTTAAGTTTTCTATTAAATCGTAATTCGTACAATGTCGCTATTGCATCGTTTTTAGCGTTTTTTGTTAGTAATTTAATAGACACATTCATTTATAATATATATTTCAAAAGAACAATGTTATTTAAAATGAATGTGTCTAATTTATTTAGTAGTATTTTGGATGCAGTGATTTTCATAACAATTGTTTTTGGATTTAGGCTTGATTTAATTTTTGTGCAATTTGCATTAAAATTTGTTTCGGGTACAATTTTTTCGTATTTATATACAAAACACCGAGATGTATAAAAATTTTTATTATGACCGAAAAACCAACCGAATCCATTTATGGACGGACGGAAAACATAACGATAAAGAATATGAAGTTTTTGATTACAAGAAATATGCGTATGTTGTTGATTCCAAAGGAGAACACACTACATTAACTGGACTAAAAGTTAAAAAAGTCACAAGTTGGGGTAAAGAGGCCGAAAAAGCGGGGATGGTATTTGAACATGATGTTCCAGTTTCAACTCGCACTTTGATTGATCGGTATTATGAAACGGATGATGTTGCGGTTAATTTGACCGTGTTATTTTTTGACATTGAGGTAGAAAAAGGACTTCGCTACTCAACTGCCAAAGAAGCAAAAAATAAAATTACATCCATTGCATATTACGATACAAAAAATCAAAAGTATGTGTGCTTACTGCTCGATGAAAAGGGTAAATTAGATGACTGCAAAAAACAGATAAAAGTCACTGAAACTGAGAATACAATTGAAGTCTATGTAAAAGTTTATCGGAAGGAATCTGAACTATTGCAAGGTTTTGTTTCACACTGGAATAAAATTAAGCCGGACATGGTTACTGGATGGAACTGTGTTTCAAAAGGAACCTACGTCACTACTGAACATGGCTTAGAGAAAATAGAAAATCTAAAAAATGGTATTAAACTGGCGACTGGTACTGCGAATTTAGTATTTCCAACTGGTTTGAAACGGGAATGGATTGTTGAGAACCATATTGGTACCATATTGAATTGTTCAGGGGATCATATTTTTCCATGTTATATAATTCCGAAGGGAAGGTATATTGATACTAAATCAATCAATCAATTTCGAGATGAGTTATCAGTTTCTGAAATAAATCAAAAACTTGATTTAAATGAATGTGTTATTAAAGTACCAAAATTGACAAATAACCGGCCACCCTTAACATTCAAAAAATTATTACTTGATAACTTTGATATTTTTAAATCATATGATAAATTTGATTTTTATGTAAAAAATGCCAAAATAGTACAATTTGTCAAAGAAAACCCAGGATTGTTTCCATCAATTACTAAAGAAGATCGGTGGAGTAAGTATGCTGGAAATAAATGGAGGTATCGATCATTAGCCAATCTTCCAGAATCATTTGTTTTGGAATTTCTTAAAAGTGTTGATGTTATTGATTTTGCGTTTGGAACGAATGCTCGAACGAAACTTGATATCACTCAAGAGATTTCTGGCGATTTTATGCAATTGCTTGGTTTGATATATACTGATGGTCACTATTCAAAGCGGCGAAACGCATACAATATTTGCAATAAGGATGAAAAAATAATTAGGCATTATGTTGATATTATGCTTTCGTCTAAAATCAAAAAAACTTATCATTTTAATCGGCAAAATCGCGACCAGTGTTTTTATGTGGAATGCCCAACCCAAAATTATTTAGGGTTTTTGTTCCCGTTGATTTATCATCATACAGGTTTGAAAAACTTGAATGTTGAATTACTTTCACAATTAAGTTATAATCAATTTCAATCATTTTTCTCTGGGTTGATAGATGGTGATGGATCAGTTTCAAATAATGTCGTGTCAATCGGTAACTGGGAAACTAAAATTGAAAATAATATCAATTCATTACAACAATTATTATTTTCAAATGGGATATTATCAACCATATTTTCAAATAATCTACGAATTAGAGCGAAGGGTCAAAATAACAGCAAATTCATCAACGGACTGAATATTGTTAGTTCTACCCGTAGCGCAAACCATTTAAATTTTGAATATGGTGGCAAAACCAACTCCAAAACCAAAAAATACAGATATTTTGAAACTGATACTGATTATTTGGTAAAGATTAGAAATATTTATGAAACTGATAGTTTTTGTGAAATGTATGACATCAATACTGATGTTGGATATTTTCAGGCGAATTCAATGTTGGTTCATAATTGTGACGTGTTTGACATACCGTATTTGCATAATCGGATTGAAAATGTTTTGGGTATAAACTATGCCAGAAAATTAAGTCCAATCGGGATAACTGAAGAGCGACAAGTAACGAAGCGGGATATAGTCATCAACATTGCTGGTATTGCCCAAATGGATTATCTCCAGTTGTATAAGAAATTCACATACAACGAGGAAAGTTCATATACATTGGAGGCAATTTCTCAAAAAGAACTCAAACGTGGTAAATTTAAATATAACGGAACCTTAGATGAATTGTACGAGAATGATATTGACGGATTCATTGAGTATAACGTAAATGACGTTGAGTTGATTGTTTCACTTGATAAGAAGATGGACTTGATTGAGATTGCACGGGGCATTTGTCATAAAGGACATGTTCCATACGACGATTACTCAATGTCAAGTAAATATTTGGACGGAGCAATACAAACTCGCTGCCACCGCAAGAATTTAATTACAGTTACGAATCTAACAAAGACGATAAATTTTGTTGCTGATGTAGATGAAATATTTATAAAAATTAAAAAACAGTATATTTCATTAAGAGAAGTTATCAAATCAAAATTAAATTTGGTAGATAAAACCAAAGTTTTTGAACGAATAGATGATGATTATGAATTGGTTGGAATATATTATACAAAGAATCAAAAAAAATCAAGTGAGATTATAATAACTTCCAACAAAGCGAAGGGAGCATTTGTAAAACCGCCAAACGTAGGTATTCATAAATGGGTATATTCTATTGATGCACAATCACTTTATCCGAGTTTGATCATTACTATGAATAATAGTTTAGAGACTCAAGTCGCATCAATACAAGATTGGGATAAGTATGATTTAAATTCACATAATTTATATTCGGCAAAATTATCTACGCTTGAAAATTTTGGATATTTACCCGACGATGTAATATTGACAATCAATCCAATTGTGCATGAATTATTTTCGGAACGAGATACTAAACCACTTCAATTGAATAAGCAGCAATTTATTGATTATGTGAAATCATTTGATGGGACGGTATCTTCTCGTGGAGTTATATTCACAACCAAGAAACGAGGCATCATTCCAGAAATACTTGACGAGTGGTTTGATGAACGGCAAATGTTTAAGAAAAAAATGAAGGATTATGCGGTTGGTAGTGAATTATATATTTACTATGATAGATTACAACTAATCACGAAAATTCTACTTAACAGTTTGTATGGCGTGTTATTATTACCAACTTTTAGGTATTATTCAAAACTTTCAGGCGAAAGTGTTACACTAAGTGGACAGTCGGTTATTAAATTTGCTGATGTATTGGCTAATTTGTTTTATCGGAGAAAACTCAAGGATAAACACAAGACAAACTGCGTAATATATCAGGATTCCGACAGTTGTTATCTTGATGCTCGTCCGTTGATTGAAAATTTTGATAACCTGTCTGATTATGAAAAGACAGTACAGACTCAACTCATTTCAAACGAAGTGACTGAATTTGTAAATACTGGTATTAAATGGTTCGCATCGCATTGCTTTCATTCAAATGACAATCGCTTAGTTTTCAATCAAGAGAAAATTTCTAAAACTGCATTTTGGGGTCAAGCAAAAAAGCGTTATGCTCAGTTAATGATGGAAGTGAGTGGCGACAAAGTTATAGAAAAAGTTAAGATCACTGGATTTGATGTTGTTAAATCGTCCTTTCCAAAAGTATTTAGAAAAATAATGACTGAATGGATTGGAGATATTTTGCAATTGACTCCAATATCAGAATTGAATGGTAAGATTCGAGACTTCAAAAAGATATACACTCAAAGTAAGTTGACTGACATAATGCTTCCAACCAGCGTCAAAGAGATAAGTAAATACAGTCATGGACAAAAGGGAACTCCCATCCACATAAAATCGGCTCAAAATTACAATAAATTACTTGAATTGCATAAAATTGAATCATTGCCACCATTTGATGATGGCGATAAAATCTTATATGCTTATATGCGTCAAAATCCATACGGGTTTGAAACGATGGCAATACGAGGATATGACGATCCGCCCGAAATTTTGGAATTTGTGGAGCGGTTCATTGATAAGGAAAAAGTCTTCAATAACACACTAATTAGTAAATTAGATACTATTTGGAAGGATTTGGGTTTCAGTGAAGTTAAATTGCAGGAAGAAACTAATTTCTTTTAAAACTATGAGCCAAAAAATAATGAAACTTGCAAAATTATACAATGAAATTAAGGAAGCATTTGATTTTCAAAATATCAAATCGGTTAAAATTAGAAAACTGAGTAAGTTTGTATATGAAAGTGAAGATGGTAGGTTGGATGTGAAATTTGCAGATGTTTCAGACATTGCAGTGATTCCCGTTTTTTTACAGAATGCGACTGAGATATATAATGTAGAGTATAAGATTGATGAACGAGACGACCAAGCATACAAGACTGATTTTAAGGAATTTATTGGAATCTTAAAAGGTGTGAAGGATGCAATAGACGATTTCATTTCCAACAATCAACCTGATATATTGTTGATCATTAGTGCTGACCGGGGTGGTTCGTTTACTACCGATTCGACAAAAGATAAAATTTACAAATACGCAATTTTGAAAAATTTACCAACTGGTTATAATGCTGATACAGATGTGATAGTTTATGATGGGTTGGATACGCGGGGAATTAGAATGTATAAGAAAACTATTCGTGAAACTTTATTTGCAAATCATTAACAAATAAAAGTTGCAAAATACAGAAAAATGTTGTATCATTGTATAAAATAAAAAACATGACACTTGAACTTGAAGACGTGCGAGAATTTTTAAAAGATATGACTCATAGAGAGTTAGTTGAAGAATTTAGCGAATTATTCACTCTTAGCGACATCGTTAGAGAATATACAACGGATGAAATACTTGATGGTATAGACGTGAACTATGTAATTGAATATTTGCGAGGTTTGGATTACTATGTGAAAGATAGTGAGGAGGACGCATTTAATGAATTGTTTAAGAACGACTACCTTTCTGATGGTATGGATATTGGGAGATTTCGCCGTGTAGATTGCATCAGGATGATTAATAAGATAGTAGATAACGAGGGTTGGCTTCACCTCCATAATTTAATTGAAAGTAAAAACTAAATTTGAAAATGCAAAAAAGTAAAATTCAAAACATCATTTCCAAGTACAATTTGTCGGGCCGTTGTCAACCAGCCCGTTGGAAGATTCAAGATAAGACGTTAACCATAGTCCATCGCGATGAACCAATCAAAACATTTCGGGCAGATGTAACATTTAACGACTTTGATTTTGAACCTACAGAGTTTGGTATTTTTGACCCAGTTGCCCTTAAAAACATCTTAGGAGCATTGGATGTGGACTTTGACATGAAACTCGGCTACGAGCGAAATAAAGCGGTCTCCTTGCAATTTGATGATAGTGCAATCAGCGCAAAATTTCTGCTGGCAAGTCTGGATGTAATTCCGGAAGTTCCAGAAATTACTAACCGTCCTGACATGCACATTAAATTTGATTTGGATAAGGAAACCATGAGCCGATTTACAAAGTCGTTGTCTGCGTTGAAAACATCAGACAAGAATGTAAATTTGGCTATATTTACCGACGGTGAAAATATAGAACTTGTACTGAATTACCACCCAACCACAAACACCACCCGAATTACACTAAATTTGCAGGGAGAAGTCACACAGCAGATTTCAGATTTAATCGCATTTAGTGCAAATCTGATTGGTGATATTTTTGAAGCCAATAAAGACTGCTTAACTGCATCTGTTTCAATTTCACTGGCTGGTTTGATGGTGTTGAATTTTGTCGGTGAAGATTGGCAAACATCTTACATGACAACAAGGGTTGATATTGCATGAGAAATTTAATAGAAAAATGGATTAAGGACGAATATGGTGTGCGATTAGCCATTGAGCCTCCATACGATTTAAGTTCATGGACACGCATTTTGGACGTTCTTACAATTGATACTTCATTTGAAGTGTTTGTGAAAAACGATTTGGCATACATTTTAGAAAGCAAAACGTCATGATAGTACATACGATTACGCATTTGATTGGTCTATGCGGAGACAGTCATCCGAGCATTCTTACATTTTTGCTTGGCCACAATGAAGTCCATTTCACGATTGATTATGTCAAAACTTGGTTCAATACCAAATATTTCAATAACAATTAAAACACAAAATTATGTATTACATTGCAAAAGTAAAATGTCGTGTTGAAAACGACAAAGGTAAAATTCAAAAAGTGACTGAACAATATTTAGTCAAGGCAGTTAGTGTTACAGATGTGGAAGCGTATGTCACTGAAAAGTACGGAGGTTCCACAATTGACTGGGAATTAACTTCTGTGGCCGAAACAAAAATTTTAGAGGTGATTGGGGATGCGGCGTAAAACGCTTTTCGTTGTCACGGAATTGGGCGCTCCGATAGAAAATTATTGGAGAGAATGTTGGTGGAATGGTGATTTCGCTAAATATGATATAAAAATTGTAGATGGCACCACAATTTCACACGAATCGGCTCTTTTTGCGGACACCTACTATAAATCAATACAATTGAAGGTATTGATGAATATGGTAGAAACTGGAAAGATACGGGACGGTGATGTATTTATTTTCACAAATGCGTGGAATTATATTGCCGTCCCGTTATGTTATTTTCGGGATGAATATAAACTGAATATAACGATGATTGGTGTATGGGGCGATTCTCTATACAATCAGTTTAGTCCAATGTGGCAGAGGTTTAAAGGTGCAAGTAAAACATTTGGGCGGCAATTTGAATATGCGCTTTTTAATGCGTATGATTACAATTGCTTTTTATCTGAAAACGAAATTGATTTGTTTGAGGGGAAATACGGTCGGATTGCTAATTCGGATTCCGTCAGAGCCACAGGTTATCCTTTTGAATACATATCAAGAGTCAAGAAACTGGACATTGAACGAAAAAATTTGATAATTTTCCCATACAAAGTAACTAACGATATGCAAGTCAACGCATTTCGTGGTCTGGAGGGAGAATTGACTAATTTGAATTTTATTTATGCGTATGATACCCACAGTTCTCGGACGGCTTACCGGAATTTATTGCAGCAATCAAAACTTATGTTTTGTTCGCAAGTTGCAGAGACTAATCCAGTTTTGTTGTGGGAAGGTATGTGTAATGGCGTAGTACCATTAGTACCAAGTCGCTTAATGTATTATCAAGTTTTCCCCAAAGAATACCAATACCCAAGTTTGTTGAGTAAAGCACGTCATAATAAGTTTCTATACTTGATGCGGAACCGCGCTCAACTGGCAGATTTGTTTATAGACCGAATGAACAGGTATGATGAAATTGCCGAAAAAATGAAATCGGATGTAGAGGAAATAACAAATAAATATTATTCAAACAAACGATTTATAAATATATTAAATGAATTATGACAACTGTATTTGATGAACTTATTTGGGCAAGAAAATATGAACCCAAAACAATTGATGATTATGTTGGTAATGAGGAATTTATCGCAAAGGTAAAGTACTGGATTGAAACTAATTCCGTCCCGAATTTGATTCTGTATTCAGAAAAGAGCGGAACTGGAAAATCAAGTGGGTGTAAATTGATTGCAAATGCGTTGGATGCGGATGTGTTATATCTTAACGCATCTGATGAAAATGGGATTGACACAGTTAGAGACAAGATTAAATCATTTGCGACATCGGTTGGGTTTAAACGTTGGAAAATTGTTATTTGTGATGAGTTTTCGGGATTTAGCCCCAACGCGCAATCAGCACTCAATCAAATCATTGAAACGACAAGTAAACACACCAGATACTTTCTTACTGGCAACTATATAGAAAAGTTTTTACCCTCCATTGTATCGCGATGTTCCCCGTTTTTGATTCAATCCCCACCAATCAAATTGGTGTGTCGGAACATTGCGAATATTTTGACTAAAGAAAACGTCAAATATGATCCGAAGGATATAGTGAAGATAGTAAATCAATTCTATCCGGACCAGCGGGCAATGTTGAATTATTGTCAACATAACTCAAATACTGGAGAACTGATATATTCAACACAAGACATTGCTGGGAGTGATTATTGTCCAAAAATATTGGATGCTATCAAAACAGGCGGAGATGCGAAAACTACATTTACAAACATCCGCCAAATTCTTGCAGATTCAAAAGTTAGACAATTTGATGAACTGTTTAAATATTTATATGATAACTTAGATGAGTTTGTTCCTGATGGAAAAAAGGCTCAAATTATACTTCATATAGCAGATTATCAGCACCGAATCTTGAATGTAGTGGATGGAGAAATACAAATTGCTGCAATGTTCATAAATATTTTACGGGATTTAAAGTGAAAGAATATAATTTAGCATTAAATGAACAAGAAATTAGATATTTATTGTTGCTAATTGCTGAAGCAGAGGAATTGCTGATGATTGCCGGCCGTGCAAAACATGGACTATATCAACCAGACAGCCAACTTCGCAATAAAGTACTTGATTTAGTATCGGAAAACGTTAATTTACAAACATATTTTTCAAAACCATTTGAATATGCAAGCCCCAAATACAAATTTACAAGTAGCCCCAAGCGATACTTCGGCCGTACAGTGCCGAAAGTGTAACAACTCGTTTTTTGACCAGCCAGTAATGGTTAGACGAGTTTCGCGATTGCTCACAGGATCGTCTCAAGATCAATTCGTATTTCTTCCTGTGCTAAAATGTACTGAATGTGGAGAATTATTGAAAGAATTTCTTCCAGAATTTGAAGAAAAGAATGAATCAACTGGTAAACTAATTATATAAAGGAAATAAACTTTGAAAACTTTTAAATGTGTAAAAGCATGGAGTCGTCACGGACTTGGTACTGTTCTAAATGAATGGGAATATAACAAATTGCCTATCAATATCAAATCTGGGCATTTTCAGGAAGTACTTCCGATCAGTTTTAGTGATGTGCAGGTCAAGCCGACTGTCCCGATACAAACATTCACAGTTCCATCTGGTGGAGGGATTACTGTCACAAATACTCCGGAATTTAACTTAGAACCGGAGTCAAAGCCGACAATATTCTCCACAAAGAATAAATTTAAAAATGCGCCAGAAGACAATCTTTGACTTGCTGAATGACATTTGCTACAACAAAATAAAATGGAAGGACCATACCGAAGCCGACAAGAAGCAGTTTCAGCCGTACATGATTACTCGTTGGTTGAGTATGCACCCGGATTATTTAGATTTGATCGCCGAGTGTCAGGTCTATACGTCAGCATTGACTGCTGAACAGTTATACAATTTTTATTTAGATTTGCTGCCGAAGAAGAAATTCTTCACAAAATACATCTCAAGCAAATCCGAAAAAAAATATGATAAGGTCATACAATTCCTATCTCCCAAACTGGAAATTAGTACAAGCGAATTGGAAGATTATTTGACTATCTTGGCAAATACTGATTCTGGTCTTGATGCGGTTAAATCCGAAATACGAAAGTATGGGTACGACGACAAAAAAATTAAAAAAGAATTTCAAATATGAGTAAAGAATACAAAATGTATCAAATCGCGTTGTCAGATTATTTGAAGCGACCAAATGCCTCATCTACTGTTGTATCCGCAGAGAAACCCCCCTCAAATATTGAAGACCCCGTTGAATTTATTGCAGAAGATTGGGTTCGTGAAAATTATCCGGAAACTTACAGATTATTTCTTGCACAGCAAAATGAGCAATTTGAGTTGTTTTGCCGAAAACACTGTGATTACGGTCATACAAATTTAGTGGACGGGTTGTCCCCGAAAGAAACTATGCAAAATCTGTATTTGAAAATGCAGGACAAACTGAATCGCTTTAAAAATCTTATCAATCAGCCAGCATCCGTAAGCACTGAAACACTGGATGATACATTGGACGACATTTCAAACTATTCAAACATCGCACGAATTATATCAACAGGCACATGGGGCAAGTAAAAGAATCTTACGTTATACCACAGTTTGATTTAAACCTCCAAAAGCCAGAAAATTCCAAATTTGTTTCATACTCTCAATTTAGTAACTTTAAAAAATGCCCGTTATATTGGAAATTATGTCATATTGATAAATTAAAAGACCGAGAAGCCAGTATCCACACAGTGTTTGGTGACGCTATGCACTCAATTATACAAATGTGGGTTAAAGTATTGTTTACAGAGACGATTAAGAAATCAGAAGAAGTCGATTTTTCGGAATTATTAAAGCAAGAACTGAAAACAAATTACGCAGCCGAAGTTGAAAAGCAAGGTAAACACTTCTCCACTAAAGAAGAACTTACCGAATTTTATTTGGATGGGCTGGAAATCTTACAATATCTGAGAAAGCATAGGTCTGCATATTTTTCAAAAAAATATGAAATGTTGGTAGGTACGGAAATACCAATATTATTACCACCCGATCCAAATAAACCAAACGTAGTATTGATGGGATATTTGGACATGGTAATACAAAATACAAAGACTGGTCGGTATAGAATCGTAGATTTCAAGACCAGCACGAAGGGATGGAATCAATGGGATAAGAAGGACGAAGTTAAAACTGCGCAACTTGTATTATACAAAGTGTATTTTTCGCAGCAATATAATATTCCGATTGATATGATTGACATTGAATATATGATATTGAAGCGAAAACTTGATCCCGATTCTTTATGGGCACAAAAACGCATTCAGATGTTTGAGCCGAGTAATGGGAAGGTTACTTGTAATAAAGTAACAAAGATGTTTCAAGAATTTTTAGATTCTTGTTTCCTTCCAGACGGCTCGTACAATACAACATACAACTTTCAAGCAAAAACTGGTCGTAATTTCTTTAATTGCCGCTATTGTGAATTTAGAGAAAGAGAAGATTTATGTCCGGTTAGTAAACGTATAATTTTATGAAATTGTATTGTGAAGATAATCTAATTACACTATCCCGTATAGAAGATGAGAAGATAAATTTAATATATTGTGATATTTTATACGGTACTGGGAAAAAATTTCCTGATTATGATGATTTGACAGCCGATAAAAATGTAATATACGATTTTTATCACCCGAGATTAGTGCAAATGTATAGAGTGTTACACAACGATGGAACTATATATTTACAATGCGATATACGGATTAACCATTGGATTCGTGTGATGATGGACGAAATATTTGGATATAATAATTTTAGAAACGAAATTGTAGTGAAATATAATATAGGTGGATACGGTAAGCGGGAATTTCCGAAAAAGCATGACTATCTTGTAGTTTATACCAAATCTGAAAATTATACATTTAATGATTTGGCTATACGAATACCATATAAATCGGTAATTTCAAAAACAACTATCCGTCCAAATATCACTCCCGAAAAACTGGTCATAGGAACCGTCCCAACAAATGTGTGGGATGATATACCAAGTGGACTAAAGGTAAAAAAGAAAACATCCTATTTTTCTGAAAAACATGAAAAACTGCTTCAACGGATTGTACTATGCAGTAGCAATGTCGGAGATACCGTTGCAGATTTTTTCCTCGGCTCTGGAACTACTGCAATAGTATCACAACAATTTGGGAGGGAATTTATAGGATGTGATGTGAACCCGGCTGCAATTGAAATTACTAAAAATCGGTGTAAATGAAAATCGCAATAATCGGAGGTACAAATGTTGTCCACAAGAACAGAAAAGTCAAAGACTTGATGTTTAAAATTAAGCAACATTTTGGAACGATGGTGACTGTGATGAGTGGCGGAAATACATCTGGAATTGAATATGTAGTAAAACAAACTGCCTTAGAATTTGGAATGGCGTATGTTGAATACAATCCATCCTTTTCTGGATATAATCAGTATAGTGGATGTGAGAAAGAATACTACAACAAATCATACCATTACAGTCATTATTTTGACCGCTATAAAAAAATGCTATCAAACATTGATAAATTGATTGTTGGGGTGGAGGAGGGTGTGCATGACCCAATCATAAAACAAACTTTACGAATGGCCGAAAAATTTAAAATATCAGTCGTTTTAATTTAAAGAAAAAAGATAATTATTGTGAAAAAAGTTTCACAATTAACTAATTTATGCAAATACAACTTCCAAAACTAAAGAAAATTAATCTTAATCGTCCTAAGAAGAAAAAAATCCTGTTGTTATCAGACCAATTGAACTTCAAGAGTGGAGTTGCGACGATGTCACGGGAATTGGTACTTGGTACGGCAAACGAATTTGATTGGGTACAAATCGGTGCAGCAATTAAGCATCCAGATCATGGAAAGATACTTGATTTGTCTGAGGATGTAAATAAAGAAATTGGAATTGACCATTCCTATGTAAAAATTTATTGTTCTGACGGATATGGTTCACCCGACATTGTGCGAGAGGTATTGAATTTAGAAAAGCCAGACGCAATAATGTTGTTCACGGATCCGAGACATTTTTATTGGTTTTGGCCAATGGAACATGAGTTGCGGACGCATTGGAAAATACCAATCATTTATATGAGTGTGTGGGATAACTTAGTTTGGCCGATGCACAATTTGGCATTTTATTCGAGTTGTGATCTTTTATTGGGCATATCAAAACAAACTCACAGTATCCATCAAGAAGTTCTAAAATATGGCGATGTGGATTTTATAGATTTGGATACTAACAGTTCGGCGGAAGTGGGCAAAACACTTTTAACGTATCTTCCACACGGAATCAATCCAAAACTATTCCACCCAATTGAAAACGATCCAGAATATGATAAATTTGTGTCTGATTTTAAATCAAAAAACGATGTGGATTTCGTTGTATTTTGGAACAATCGGAACATCCGAAGAAAAAATCCGGGAGATGTGATATTGGCGTTTAAAACATTTTGCGATAAACTTCCAAAAGAAAAAGCCAAACATTGTTGTTTGTTTATGAAAACTGCAATCCGAGATGAAAATGGTACGGATCTGATGGCAGTTAAGCGAGCAATTTGCCCAGATTACAAAGTATTGTTCAACGAGGAAATGCTTCCAGAAAAAATAATGAACTGGTTCTATAATCTATCAGATTTGACCATTTCAATCGGAAGCAATGAGGGGTTTGGTTTAGGATCACTTGAATCTTTACATAGTGGTACACCTATTTTGGTAAACGTGACTGGTGGGCTGCAAGATCAGTGCAGATTTGAGGATGAATATGGTAATTGGTTTGAGCCGACTACCGAAATTCCATCCAATCATGCCGGAACATATCAGCATCACGGGGATTGGTGCTTTCCAGTGTTTCCATCCAATAGATCATTGCAAGGTTCAATTCCAACCCCATATATTTTTGACGACCGTTGCAAATTTGAAGATGTTGCTGATAAATTGCTGGAAGTATATAATATGTCCGTTGACGAGCGCACAGCATCGGGATTGCGTGGTCGTGAATGGGTATTGGGCGACGAATCGGGCATGTCTGCCGATAAGATGTGCTCAAAATTTGCTCAATCAGTTAATAAACTTTTTGAGGTGTGGCAACCTAAACCAAGATTTGAACTTACAAAAGTCGGTTCTCGTAAAAAAATAACCAATAGTGGTGTTGTAATCTGATGATTTATTTAGTTGACAGTCTTCCATACGAATTATCATACCGAAATTTGCGGAATGAACATACTAAAATAATAAATTATACAGACGAAGAGTTTATGGCTAATTTGGTTGAAATAACTCATTTGGCATGTATAATTTCATATTTAAAGGAACTTCCAATTGAATGTACGCTGGGTGATACTGGTATAATCCACCAACTAATTCATCTGATGCACATTCCAAATGAACCACTCATTAACTTGCAAGAAATCAGAGAACAATTTAATACGTTATTGAAATTAGCATGAATAAACCTACCCTTGCTTTAATTTGTCCAATCTTTTCAGTTGCTGGTTATGGGAAGCATTCTGCGATTTTAGCGAAATCGTTGTTGAGATTGGATAAATACGATTTAAAAATAGTGCCAATCCGTTGGGGAACTACGCCGCAAACTGCATTGGATCAAACAAATCCAGATCACATTGCAATTTTACAGAAAATTGTACCCCATCTAACAGAAGTTCCGGACATCAGTATTCATGTTACAATTCCAAGCGAATTTCAAAAGGTCGGGAAGGTTTCTATTGGAGTGACGGCGCTTACGGAGGCGAATATTTGCCCTCCAGATTTCATTTCCGGTTGCAACCGAATGGATTTAGTCCTTGTTCCATCCCAATTCAATGTAGATGTCCTGAAAGAAACTGTAATTGAAAAGAGGGATAACACCACCAACCAAATCATAGAATCGCTTAAATTTACGGGTGTTGTTGAAACATTGTTTGAAGGGACAGATTTGCAAATTTATAACAAAACAAACATTGTAAAATCTCCTATAATTGAACAACTGAACAAAATTCCAGAGTCATTTGCATTTTTATATTGTGGGCATTGGTTGGAAGGGCGATTTGGAGAAGACCGAAAAAATGTAAGTGGTCTAATCCATACATTTTTTAATGCGTTCAAAAACAAAAAGAATGCACCCGCACTTGTATTGAAAACGAGTGGGGCAGGATTTAGTAATGTTGAACGGGATGGAATTATTGATAAAATTCAGCAAATAGAGGAAGTTGTACGGGACGAAGGATTTAATGGGAAATTGCCCAGTATTTACTTGCTGAATGGCGAACTGACTGACGACGAAATGAATACAATGTATAATCACGCAAAGATTAAAGCATTTGTTACATTTACAAAAGGCGAATCGTGGGGTCTTCCAATCGCAGAATTTACCACGACAGGAAAACCTGTTATTTGTTCAAATTATGGTGGACCGCTTGATTTTTTAAATCCCCAATTTTCCTTTCTTATTCCCGGTTCACTCACTCAGATTGATGCAAGTGCTGCAAATCAATGGATACCTAAAGAAGGAAAATGGTTTACTGTGAATTATGCGATGGGCGGCCAAATTATGCGGCATGTTTTTGAGAACTACGAGAAGTGTTTAGAAAAAAGCCGTAAGCACATCAAATACACAAAAGACAATTTCAGTTTAGATAAAATGACTGAACGATTTGAAATGTTACTTGACAAATACGCCACAGTACAGCCCAAACCTACATTGTCACTCAAACTTCCACAACTTAAAAAATTAACATGACTACCATTAACGCTATCTCATTAGTTTGTTCATTGCTGGCATTAGTTTACATTGTGCGATTTTACATAGAAACTCAAAAAAATAATGATACTATGTCTAAAATGATAAACGAATCGAGCGAACAACTAAAAAAAGTAAAAGAATTACTTGATAACATTAAAAAGCCGTAACCATGAGACTAAATTATGATCGCGTAAGTCCAATCACTGGAAAAATGACTGTATTGACCGAATTTGACGAATTGACCAACATCGCAATGTCGTTAGACATGGAGACTGGTTATCAAACCTACGATGATTGGATTGAGGGAGGTGAAGCAATAGAGCGATTTGAAGAAACTTCGCCCGACATAGTTTTAGAGACTCGGTTTGTAGAGTCTAAATCGCGTCAGGTTTGGTATAAAACGACTTTATTCAGTAGAGGCATTGTACTATATCCAGACGAAAAAAAGTGGAAGGTGGCGCAATTTAAACCTGCTGGCGACAATCCTACACCTGCTTTTACATGGGCAACTATGAAAATTGGGGAGGATGTGTTTGTTATGGATGATGCAAATGCAATTGAGTTTGGAGAATTTGAATTTGAGGATGCGTTTTTCAAATTCCACGAACTTAATTCAACAATTTACGACACCAACCCAAACTAAAAATGAAATTATCAATCAGTTATTGCATCCCTGTCCATAACGAATCCGCCGAACTGGAATTATTGTTAAAAACGCTAATTCCTTTTGTTGAAGATTGCGATGAAATTATAGTTCAGGGAGATCAAGGAAAAGTGACTGATGCTGTAATTAGCATCATTCGTGAGTATTCAAAAATGCCCAATTTCCATTATATTGAATATCCGTTGAATAAAGATTTTGGTACGTTCAAATCCAATTTTGCCAAACAATGTAAAAGTGATTACATTTTTTTAATTGATGCCGATGAAATACCATCCAAACAACTTTTGACAGTTTTAAAATTTTTACTGTTAGAAAATGCAGATGTTGATGCGTATGATGTACCGCGTTTTAACATAGTAAAAGGCTTGACAAAGGAATGGACTACAACGTGGGGATGGAATGTTACAACTGAAACGATACAAAAATTAGATTATGATACTAAATCAGTACTTAAATTGTATGGATTGAAATCTGATAAAGTACATTTAGTAAATTTACCCGATTACCAGCGTCGTATCTATCGTAAAAGCGATACAATAAAATGGGAAGGTGCAGTACATGAAAAATTGTTAGGAATGAATAACTTGGCAAAACTTCCATTTACAGATTTTGGGTATGGCATTTTTCACGTCAAAGAATTACAAAGACAAATTAAACAAAACAAATTTTATGAAATATTTTAGTACAGTTCTAATCTTCTTATTATGGAGTTTATTAACAGTTATATTGATTCTGTCAATAATAGGAATGGCCATTATTTTGACCGATGAGTGGATGGGGATTGCGCATAAAATATTACAAGTATATGATAAAGATAAAAATAGCGGAAATATTTAGACATCGGAACGAAACTACTTTCCGACCATTCATTCAAGCAAAACATTTATTTCAGGACATTGGGGTTGAATTTGTATTTGAGGGAGATAATTGCGATTTAACGTGGGTAGGTCAGGCATCAATTTGCGATAAAAATCACCTACTTAAACGAGCAATTAATCGAGGATTGTGGTTTTTGGACAATAAAGTTGAAGGCGATTATGTAATTTTTGATGGGCAGGACAGCGCGACGATGATGGGGACTTATGAAGTCTTCCGACAAAGTAAAGCAAAACTCTTGTTAAAGAATACATTGTACTCCAACTTAGATGATTATGAGCGAGAAACTCCACATGGTCGCATATATTGGAACGAAGTATCTAATTTACCATATTCCGGTTATTCCATTCCCGATATTGACATGAATGGAATACAATTAAGTGGTACGAACTGGTTAGGAACTATAACCCCAAACTGGTTTCAATACAAAAACGCAAAGAAAGACATTGATGTTTTTGCATTGTTTTCATATCCAGCCAAAGCAAATTTGGAATTTCTAAACGAAACTTCCAGATATTATGACAGACATCGCAGACGTTGTATTTCGCATCTGGATAATTTACCAGAAACTGTTAAGGTCGCTAAACTAATAAACGGTGCTCACGTTCCAATACAGGAATATTACAACCTTATGAGTAGAAGTAAGATTATCGTTGCGCCGTTCGGCTATGGCGAAATTGCGCCAAGAGATATTGAAGCGGCAAGTCTTGGAGCAGTGTTGATAAAACCTGATATGAGTCATATAAATACTATTCCAAATGTATATAAGTCCGACATAACTTACGTCAATTGTTCATGGGATTACAGTGATATAAACGATAAAATTACCAACATACTTGAAAACTGGGAAGATTCGCAGCAACATTATGTTGAAAATATGCGGAAGGAATACGCCACTCAATACAATCCAGAAAAATTAGTAGTCCACACATATAATTGGCTATCAAAATTGGAGGGCTTTGGAACATGAAAAATACAGTTGGACTAATTGGGTATTACGGGAGTGACGAAATAATTGCTCAAAGTGCTTGGACTTCAACCAGTCGCGATTTAAGTGAAGAGAAGCGCAACAGAATACCACAATTAATTGCCAAATTGTGGCAAGATGGTCACCATACTCCATTTGAAAAAGGTATAGTTCATTTTTTAGTGACATCGGACATTGCAACTCATATTCACTTTTTGAAGCACCGAATGAGTTCTATGAATGCGGAAAGTGCCCGCTATAAAGAACTGAAGGAGGATAAATATTATCTTCCATGCGATTGGCAAGACATACGAACAACTGTAAATCCAGAAAGTAGTTGGTTAGAAATGTTGGATGAATATACAAGGATGGGGAATGAATTGTATCATGCTTGTTTATCCGATTTAACTTCAGTTCTTGGTAGAAAGCGGGCGAAAGAATCTGCCAGATATTTCAAAACATATAACAGCCAAATAACTTACGATGTGATGTTTAATATGCGGTCGTTTTTTAATTTTCAAATGCTTAGAAATTCGGAACATGCCCAAGTTGAAATTAGAGAAATTGCCGAGGAAATGATGACAATGGTCAATAATATAGAAAATAATCCATTTAAAAATACGTTGGAGGCATTTAATATTGCGAATTACAAACATTGATACTATTTCGGCGCTGATTGATAGGTTAATCACCGAACGAATTAAACTATATTTTTTTGACGATGACGAGCGAATTGAACATCAAACCAGAATTGTAAATGAAATAAAAGACCGACTGGAAACTGCATTTGCAGAAATCAAAAGTGGTTATGAATATATTTCAGAAAAACGAACATTTAGTAATTTGGTTGAACAATTGGTTTGGTCGGATTTGGAAATTGGACAGGCTGATAGAGCGAAGTTAGCACAAATTGAAATATTGAAACAAGAACTCCGGGCAAGAACTGCGAATGAATTGAGAGCCACTACAAAAAATAACATTGATAAAATAATTGCAGAATGAAAAATAAATCAATTTTAGTAACCGGGAATGCCGGATTGTTAGGTAGTAATTTAGTTAACTGGTTGGTTGAAAACAAGCCAGAATACGACGTGGTTGGAATAGACAATCTCTCTGGAGGTTTTTTAGAATATGTTAATCCAAAATGTATTTTCTATTATCGTGATTGTGGAAGCGATTTAACTGATATTTTCCAACGACATAACATTGAAATTGTTTATCATTTTTCGGCTGAAGCCGCTGAGAGTGTAGCGAATTTCAAGCGAAAATTTTACTATCAAAGTAACATTGTAGATAGCGCAAATTTGATAAATTACGCAATACAATATAAAGTTAAAAGATTTGTATTCGCTTCCAGTATGGCTGTGTATGGACACAATCCAACCCCGTTTACTGAAAATATGACCCCAATCCCTTGTGATTCTTATGGTATTGGGAAGTTTGCCGTTGAATTGGATTTGCAATGTGCATGGAAACAACATGGGTTGGAATATACCATAGTGCGACCACATTCAGTGTATGGTGTAAACCAAAACTTATGGGATTCTTATAGGAACGTTATTGGAATTTTCATGCGTAAAATACTTAATAATGAACCTGTTAGTATTTATGGGGATGGCAGCCAAACCCGAGCATTTACTTGCATCGACGACTTAATGCTTCCACTATGGTTATGTGGAACGTCCGAAAATACTCGTTTAGAAACATTTAATTTGGGGTCTAATAATGAATTTACCATCATAGAAATGCTTGATATATTGGAGGAAGTGGTTGGATATAAAGTTGACCGAAAATATTATCCGCCAATATACGAAGTTCATTTGGCATTTTCAGATCATACCAAAGCCAGAATTATTTTAGGGCTTGAATGCGAAACTTCATTGAAGGATGGCCTCGCTAAAATGTGGGAATGGGCTAAACAAGAACCTGTTAGGAAACTCCAAACATTTGATAACTTTGAAATAACCGAAGGACTTTATGACCAGTTCAAATGATTTTAAATATACCCCCGAATTATGTAGTTACTCAACTACACTAACATTTACTCAAAAAGCAAAAGGCAAATGGGCATAAAGCAGCGTTCCCACTGCAACTCGCAGAAAAGATAGTTGTTAATTTTTCTAAAAAGGGGGACTTGGTATATGACCCGTTTGGCGGGACGGGAACAACTGCAATAGCGTCTATCAACACCGAAAGACGATGGATTTTAAGTGAGTTAATATATGAATACGCTTTATATTCTGAAAATCGCGTTTCCCAATCGAAACAACCTCATTTATTTTTCTAATCAAGTTTAACTACAACTTACTTATGAAATGTCCTGTCTGCCAAGAAAAGAATCTTGAATCCAGTGTTTATCCGGGTATGGGTACATGTACTGCAATGTACTGTGCTCCATATTACGATACTACCGGGAAATACCACCACCACAATCTCAACACCACTACCACATCATATTCGTGTTCGCGTGGTCATAGATGGGACGTATCACGAAAAGGGAACTGTCCAAGTTGTGATTTTGGAAGTGATACTGAACAAATTGCAATACTAAATTCTGAAGAGATCGTTTGTAGTGAACCAATCTATGATTTCAGTTTGTTTGTTGGTGGTACAATGACTCACATAACAACGACCAGTGATATGTTAACTATTTGTTAATGATTTGGAATTGTCGGAAAATTTAACATACCTTTGTACTATTATTTTAAACAGCAGCGATTATGAACAACATTGAAATTGAAATGATCCTCGTCCAAGGCGGCACGTTTTTGATGGGCAGCCCGGAAAGTGAAGTCGAGCGTTACGACGACGACGACGAAACACAGCACGAAGTCGCGCTATCCGACTTCTACATTGGAAAATACCCAGTGACCCAGGCGCAATGGAAAAGAATCATGGGCGGCGGCACCGGTCATTTTGGGGGCGATGACTTGCCCGTAGAAAATGTCAGTTGGACCGACTGTCAGGAGTTCATTGCGAAACTCAACGAGTTGACGGGCAAAGCGTATCGCTTGCCAACGGAAGCGGAGTGGGAATATGCGGCCAGAGGAGGCGCTCAAAGCAAGGGCTACTTGTATGCGGGCAGCGACGACTTGGATGAAGTCGGATGGTTTTCGGAAAACGCAGGCTCAAAATCCCACCCTGTGGGCCAGAAAAAAGCCAACGAACTGGGCCTCCATGACATGAGCGGCAACGTGTGGGAATGGTGCAATGATTGGTACGCCGCTTACCCAACTGTCGCACAGACGAATCCCCAAGGACCTGATGAGGGCACGGGCCGCGTCCTTCGCGGCGGCAGTTGGGACCACATCGCGCAGGGCTGCCGCTCCGCGTGCCGCGGCACATGGCTACCGGGCAGCCGCTTCATCCTTTATGGCTTCCGCCTTGCCCTTGCCCTGCAGTCAGTTGGTTAGGCATTCCTGTGAGCAAAAAACAAGTCATACCAGCAAAGAGGTCGTGGGCGACCGACAGCGAAGTATGACGAATATTAAACAAAAAATTAGTATGAAACAAAGACACATGGTCATAGATAAGGCATATTCATTGTATATGCCCCAAATCCGGCAGGAAATAACTGAATTGTATGATTTAGTCTCTCGTCACTTTGACGACCGTGATACAACTCAGCCATACAACATTCTGGAAATTGGGACAAAGTATGGTGGAACTTTCTATTTGTGGAATTGTATCAACGATAGTGACGGGATGAACATTTCAATTGATGTAAGTGACGGCGGAATTCACGGAGGGATCAGCAAGAAGGAAATGGATGATCGGGATGAATGGTTTAAAACTAAATTTAAGAATTGCAAGTTCATCCGTGGCGATAGTCACCATAAATATACCGAATATTTATTGGCGTGTGAAATATTGCACCCGAACTTACCCAAACTTAACACCGACCTCGGAAATTTAGGATCGTTGATTATACCAGAAAATACGATTGATTTTCTTTTCATTGACGGAGACCATTCTTATTCAGGTGTTAAGCAAGATTTTGAGCAGTATTCACAGTTTGTCAAACATGGAGGTTTAATTTCATTCCACGACATCCAAATCTCCAAACGGCACCATGACCGAAATGTTTATGTGGGTGAGTTTTGGCAAGAATTGAAAGCAAGCGGGAAGTATAAAACCTCTGAAATAATCTATCCGGACACCGACGATTTAGATCAAAGGTGGGGAGGGATTGGAGTTATACATTTATGAAAATACAACTTGATATTGATCTTGATATTGTGTACGAAGAGCAGCAAATCACACTTGATACGCTTAAACGTACTGTGGCTAAATATATTGCTCAAAACTTGATTTCTATGGAGTTGTTAGTCGCAGTAGATGAAGCGAAGGTTGATGAGTTTGAGGATCCGTATGTGAATTACAACTGTTACAAAATAACGCAGATACAATGAAAAAAATTGTCATAATTCCAGAATTTGCCAGCAGCCATTTCTTGAAGCATTGGATTCAGAACATGATAGATGTAATTGAACCCAATGTCATACTTATAAATACTGGCATTTTTCCGGGAGGTGTTGAAAATAAGAAAGAAATTGATGTCCAATTTCGCAAAAAATGGTGTTATGAAGACACTAATGCTGGATTTGATTATGAAACAACGTTAGGCATTGTTGCAGAATACACACGGAACCGATTTGATGGTAATGGCAAATTGCCACATATTGAGTGTAAAATTATTGACTATAAGAATTATGATGCAAATATATGCTTTCTGGATGCTATAACACACGGTTTAGAATCGGTTGTCAGTGAAGGAACAATCATTTTTCCATTGGAACCGGATGCGTTCCTTTACGAATTAGACAAAAATGGTATTAGCGAGGAAATCTCAAAATTGATGCCCGGTGAAGGACTAAAATGCGTCTGGAGAGACTTTCTTGGAACGCAGTATTATTGTGAAGCAATCAATGAAGTCAGCCCAAAATTCCGTCGTTTTTGCTACTGTTTTGATAATATGCAAAATTACAGACGAGCAATGGATGGATTTATGCCGCAAAATTATCCATTACTCAAATACACAGATAAGTTTTGGGTACGACATTATCCGTGGTTTGTCAATGGCAAATGGAAGGAACTTCGGTATGAATTGATTTGGCGTAACGATCCCCAATACTGGAAAAACTTTGAGAGTGGATTGGGAGAAATACGAATGGAAAGTGAAGACCATGTTGTTGGAACACTTTATGGAAATCCAGCCAACAAGATCATAATTCGCCCAAGTCGCCATGACGAAGGAAGGTTTGCTAAATTTATTGATGTCCCTCACCCAATCCACATTCGCTCACACGAAAATTTTGTAAAATGAAATCATTAATTGCATTTTTAGTAACATTGGTATTGTACTTTGTAATATTTTTGGTGGCGTATGGTAGTTGCTATTTTATAAGCAACGAACCAGACCCGCTTAAATGGCATTTCCTTGGTAAAATACTTGTAGTGTTTCTTGGTTTGGTTTGGTTAGGTTCATTCGGGCAAACGTTTGACGAGGCTTATAGCATTTTATGGAACGAGAAGAACTAAACGCTCATTTGTGGATTCTGTTTTGGTTCGTTGTACTTATGTTAAGTATAACAATATATCATTTTTACTGATGCACTACGAAGATAAAGAACAATTAGAAGAAAATCATTTGGAACTCGTCGTATATTGTCACGAGTCGCCATATAGCAAATGTGGTGTGGAGATAGAAATAACTTCAATCCAATCCTGTCAGTATTTCCAACCAAGACTCCTGAAGAAGTTAATTAAGAAGCCAAAACAATTATTTTCACGCGATATGATGCGACTGGAAGAATGGTATAGGTTGAGTATAAAACAAACAGGTCGGGGCTCATTTGTAGTGACTGAAGTTGAAAATGTATCTGATTCAACCAACGAATTTCATAAATTGCACTGAATGAGTAAAACCCTCATATATATCGTCAACATAAACGACCCATCCAAACAAATCCAATGTTCGGATTATGCAGTATATTCGCTCAAAACTTGGGAATATTATTGTAAAAAATACAACATTGACTTGATTGTTTGTACTGAGCACGATGAGCGGTTTACTTACCCTATATGGACCAAGGAATTAATTTATCAAAAAGGTGTTGGTTATGACAAAATTGGAATAGTTGATAGTGATACGATGGTTAAATGGGATGCTCCAAACATTTTTGACCAAATTGAACCTGACAAAATGTATGGTGTAAACGATTTATGTGACTTGAATTGGTTGTATTCATCCATTGGACAGCGACAACACTTTTTTCCAGATGTTAAATTAGATGTATTTAAATATCTAAACGCCGGAGTTTTGTTTTTTGGGAAGGCTAACCTAAAAGTATTTGAGGAATTGTGTTGGCTGTATTTAAACAGACAATCTGAAATAGACTCAATCGTGGGTGGAGGTAAGGAACAAACCTTGTTGAATTTTGTAATTCAAAAACTAAATGCTGAGGTTGAGTTATTAACTCCGGAATGGAATTTGCTTTCAATCCACAAAAAGAATATGTTCATAAACAACTGGCAACTTTTTCCGAACCAGTTTGTTATGGAAGATGAACGAACTTGGCCGCATTTTCTAAAATATGGGAAAATATGGCATTTTACCGGATTTCCTATTGAGCAGCGAGTTCAGGTAATGCAAGATGTGTGGAATTTAATTAAAACGAAATATGTATAAATGAGACTAATCGCATTTTTTTTATTGTTTTCAAATCTTGCACTTGCACAAGATAACGTGTTTGGTGGATTTGTTATTTCCGACAAAGACCCGTGGATGTTTAATGTCCATGCAGAGTCTAACGTAAAAATTGCGTTTGCAAGATTGAGTGTAAATAGTAATTTGAACGATTACCACCGAATTGATTTGAAATTTGCGATTAGGACATTTAAAGTGAAAGATTTCAGTGTATTTGTAGCACTTCCTCCAATGTATTATACCGTTGGTAAAGGGTACATAACTCCGCTCAATCTTGAAATACACTGGAAGGAATGTCTATTGATAAATGTAGATTATTATCGGGATCAACCTATTTTTTCAATACAGGCCAGAGTGCCTTTAACACTAACAAAATGATTTATTTTATAATTTACAATTTTTATGGATTACTTATTTCACTTGCAATTGGAGACCCTGTCAAAAATCTTACGAACGAAATTCTATTTCAATTGTCTTGGCCTATACAACTCATAAAGCATCTTATTACATGAATCGGAATTGATATATGAAAATAGCAGTTGTTGGAGCAGGAATTTTTGGAATTACATCTGCAATAAAACTTTCAGAACGGCACAACATCACTTTGTTTGAAATGTCATCTGGAATTTTAAATTCAGCAAGTGGATGTAATCAGTACAGATTGCATAGAGGCTACCATTATCCACGTTCAAACGAAATGATACAATCCACCCAAGAATTTGAACGCGAATTTGATGGGTGTATAGTCAATCGTGGAGTTGATAGATATTATGCAATTGCGTCCAACAATTCACTGACCAGTAAAGAACAGTATCTGACATTTTTAGAAACAAACAAACTTGAATATGAAATAATTGAAAATCTTGATTTGTTGAAATGTGAAAATTTAGATTTGATCGTCAAAGTGCATGAAAATTCATTTGATATTGCACAATTGTATTTAATTTGCACCGAAAAATTGCGAAAGTGCAATATAGATGTGAAATTAAATACTCAATTCACAAAACAAATGATGTCGGAATTTGATGTTGTAATAAATTGCACCTATTCAAATTTGAATTTCTTACTATCAGAAGATGACCAGATTGATTATCAATTTGAATTATGTGAAAAGCCTGTTATTTCGGTTGGACGGGAATGGAAAGGAAAATCTGTAGTAATTATGGATGGGGAGTTTTGTTGTATTGATCCGTATGGGTTTAATGAATATTACCATGTTATGGGGCATGTAAAGGAAGCAATACATGAAAGGCAAGTAGGCAAGTTTTTTGCAGTTCCTTCCGAAATTCGCCCACATTTGAATTGCGGCATTACAAAAGGATACGCCAATTCAAAGCATGAGCAAATAATCAACGCCAGCCGGGACTTTTTTAATTTTAATGGCAACCCGACAATTCCAACAACTGAAAAGCGACCCAATTTTGCAAGTGGTAATGTATATCACGCTGGCTCAATGTTCACAGTTCGGACAGTTCTTCCAAACAGAGAACAGGATGATGGCCGCCCAAGTTATATAACAAAGCACAACGATCAATTATATTCCATATTTAGTGGAAAAATTGCAACGTGTGTCCATATTTCTAACGAATTAAATAATATGTTGAAATGAAAAGGAAATTGAAAATTGCAATTATTGGCGAAGTCAATAATGGAAAGTCTGCACTTGAATATGCAATCATTACTCAACTCCAACGATTGGGAATTAATGTTGATTGGATTCCTGATATTGATTACAAAAATTATGGCGATTTCGTATCTCAAATGGAACGTAGAGGAGTTGATTTAATTAAAGGGCTGCAAGACACTGAAATTTCAATTGAAACCATTCAAGCCAAACATAATTGATGAAAATATTGCATAGATTATCCTATATTGTAGTTGTTCCATTGGCCGTTATGGCGATGGTTTTGTTTGTCATATTGTATAAATTGTATTCTGTAATTAAGTGGGTTGTGACGGGCATTCCGATAAGTTCAACTTATAATGCCTACTTTATTTACACAGAAAAATTCATATCTATCTTAGATAAATATTACCCACTATGACAAAAATAGACATTACACTTTTTGTGAACAATGAAGGTCAATACGACTTTAACTCGGCAGAAATACTACGAATATTTGATGGTACTCTAAAACTTTAAGCGATGTATTCACTGAACTCTTTACTCAGAGACATGGATTTTGAAACCGCGGATGGCGGATGGGTTGAAATGCAACTTGTTTATGAGCATGGAGACTGGAGAGTTATGGACTGGTTTACAGTATAAATTTTAATTTTCAACTAAAAAATATTATGCACTACATTATTACGGAAGACGTTGTTATGATTCTTAGCGGTATAGCATTTCTAATTATATGCTGCAAATTTCGTCGTACACCAAAACAAACATTTTAAATGGTTTATTGGTTTATTATTTTATTTATCCTTTGTAATATTGGGATGTATTTTGGATCTCTGAAAACTCTTCGGATGATGCCCGACATAAGCATTGTTATATATTTTCGCAATGTACTGACATCATTTGTAATTACATTAATTGCGTATTTAATTTACACTTCAATATGAAATCTTACATTAAAATTTTAAATAAATTTGTATCTGATTATGATTTTGAAACAATTCAAGATTTAAAAGATACTCTAACTAAGGAAGATATAATGGAAAATATTATCTCGTTGGGAGAAGGTTTATCCGAGTGTGATACAACCGATTGCGATGAAGCAATAAAAATAATTGATCGATTGAGTGAATGGAAAATACTTTACGAATTTATTTCTAAATAAAATGACAGCAGAACAATTTTTATTGGATTACACCGCCAAATGAAAATTCCAAGACATTTGATTTATTCGTTGGTAGATTTGGGGTTAGTTATACCAGTTATGAATCTCTTGAAGATGCCCAAGAAATGGCTCTAAAAATATACCGAGCAGAATGAACTTTATCTTAATTACCGCTATAAACAGCCCACACAAGCCCCAAAGTTCTGAGGGATATAAATACTCTATTGAGTCATGGAAAGTGTGGTGTAACGCAAATAAATGCGAACTACGGGTATTAGACGAGCCGTTGTTTCCATTGGAATCAATCAGTCCGATTTACTTCCGACATTACTGGCATAAATTGCTTACAGATGAAGATGTGGATCAGGTTTGTTTAGTTGATGCTGATACGATTGTCCATCCTCATTGCCCAAATTTCTTTGAATTGAGCGGTCATAATTACTGTGCAGTTCACAACGACGGAGACTATGATTGGATAATCAGAAGTATTGAAAACTATCAACACGAATTTCCAACCCATTTTACTAAGAAATTTGATATTTGGAAATACTTTAATACCGGATTTATGATAACGAACCCAACCTTCATTCCATTCCATGAAAAGTTGATGGAATTTTATTGGGAAAATGATTCAAAGGTTCGCGAAGTGCAAAAGAAGTACGGGGTCGGAACTGACCAGCCACTTTCGAATTTAATTACCAACGAAAATGATATTTATGTGAAATTGCTGCCCTACCAGTTTAACATGCAAGACCTTTCGAGAAAGAATATTTTAGACGACCGAATGTTATTTACTGATATTCCGGGAATTTATCATTTTAATGCGATGGAAGGTGGCGTGAAAAATGTAAATCATTGGCTTAAAAAAACTTACGAATATTTGTATGAAAACTGCCAAACCCCCATATTGCGATTGCCATGAAATTGATCCATAACTTCACCGAATCCAGCATTGTAATTGGCTGCAATTACCACACAAAATGGCAGACCAAACCACAAATGCGATTTGTCTTGGAGTATGTTTTTGAAGACCGTGCAAAAATATCCACTAAGACGACTGGTAAGTGTTTTTGGACTAACATTTCCGATTTAATTTTCATCTTATCAGACCACAATATAAAAAAGGCCATTAAACTAAGTGAAAATTATGAAAACCGTTAAATGGACAGCAGTTTTAGACGTAATTTTGTTTTGTAGTGTCTTATCACTACTTTTAATATACACACTTATAATTTTTGGGAGAATAGCAAATGAACTTTTGTATTGATAAAGAATTACCAATCCAGTTAACTTCTCGTTCGGCAGAAGCCGTCACATTTCCAGAAAAATATTGGACAAACGGGCAAAAACTGCGAGTAAAATTTATGGAAGGTACGGAATCGCAGAAACAATTTGTAATGAGTACGCTAAAGGATTGGATGGACGTGGTAAATTTGCAATTTGTCAGAAGTGAGGACACAAATAGCGAAATTAGAGTAGCATTTGATGAAAATGACGGTGCATGGTCGTACATTGGTACAGATGCAAGGGACATTCCAACCAACCAACCGACATTGAATCTGGGCTGGTTGGATAAAGGAGTTGTCCTTCACGAATTTGGACATGCAATTGGCATGGGACATGAACACCAAAATCCAAAAGGTGGCATTAAGTGGAATGAAGCAAATGTTATCAAAGACTTGAGCAAGCCGCCCAATTCTTGGAATGTGGCGACCATTCGTCACAATGTGCTGGATAAATACAACAAAGATCAAACAAACGGAACCGAAGTTGATACATCCTCTATTATGATGTACCCATTTCCGGCAAGTTGGACGATGGACGGATTTGCGACAAAGGAAAATACGGAATTGTCTGTTGTTGATAGACAATTTATGGCTTCAGTTTATCCAAAGACAGCGCAACCTTCTCCCAAATCGTTTTTAGACGTGTGCAAGATGTTGTTTAAAACCGAAAAAGAACTATATGCAGTCAAAAAGGATACACTGTTAAGGATTGGTTCCGAACTGAACTTACCAATCAAACCAACATCATCGTTTAAAGTCAATTTTAACATCATTGCTCCACTAATCTTAAAATAATGCGAACAATTTCATACCAAGTAAATTTAAACGGACAAATTAAATGTTGGGCTGATGATAAAGCCATAAGTTTCAAATTGCCATTAAATTGGGCAATGCCCGACATTCAACATGATGAACTGAAAGCGAGAGTAGTTGATTTCGTATCCATTTCACAAACTCATATTGGCGGATTATTATTTCCGTTAGAAACTGAATTTAATTTTATATATGTTTAAGACAATTGACGAGATTTTATTGGAAGTTGGTGAAGACAAACACACGAATCTCACAACTACATCCAATAAGTTTAAAACAGATTTGTGGAATTTTTTTAAAGCATTGCCCAACCATCAAAAATTCAATTGCGTAGAATTTGGAACACATAAAGGTGGCACAACGAGGGTTTTGTCATATCTGTTCAACAAAGTTTACACAATCAATTTGCCCGGGCACATGGATGCCGCACAAAAATTGAATTTTGACCGTGACAACATTAAATTTATTGAGATGAATTTGTACGATACTCCGACAGATTCAAATTTCGTACATAGTCCAATATCAGTGTTTGTGATAGATGCGGGACACACAACCGATCAAATTCTGATGGATGTTAGTAGGGCAAAAAATTTAAAACATGCCGATGGAGACGTGTATTTTGTGTTTGATGATGTAGGACTATTTGATGATGTTTATTTGGCAGTACAACAATTAATTTATGTTGGACAACTGGAAAAAGTATGTTCAATTGGACATGATGTGCGTCACAATTTTGGTGGAAGTCCTGAGCGCATTTTGAGAAAAGACGCAGAGGGAATGATTTGTAAATTAACATAACAGATTATGAAAATATCATTAATGGAAATCTTGAAGGAAATCTTAGATTTCAACACAGTCAAATCTTATCCAATTCGTTGGAGCGGTCATTTTGCTAAATTCAAAACTGCGGACGATCTTGAAATTGTGGTTGAATTTGACGAAAAAACTAACATTAATGAATTTGAATTTCTCCCGTTTTTACAAGACAAAATAACAGAATTGGTAAATGTCAGTTTCACAGTGAATGGGGAAGACGCAAAATATACCAATCTTGAACTTAATTCGGCGTTGGCTCTATATAAAACGGTCAAAGACGCAGTTGAGCGATATATTGCAAAAAAGAAACCACAATGTGTTGCAATCATATCAGTTCATAAAGATGGTAGTGTAAAGACAGACCCACAAAAAGATAAATTGTATAAAATGATTTGGAAAAAATATCCAGTCTCTGGCTATGGCATCAGCGATGTAAAATTCTTGGTTGGTGATCTTAGTGGCTTTTGCTTGTATAAAACAACATGAAATTACTATATTTTCTGTTACTTCCGGTATTTGCATATTCACAGCCAAGTTTCAAACGGATAGAATTGGAACTGATTGGCACTCGTATAGTTGCAGATCAAACCTACATTCATATATCAGATTTTCCGGTTATTCGTGCAAATTTTTGTGGGTGTGGCAATAATATATTGGATTTAACGTGGACAACTGCGAAGTCAATATTTTATATCACCCGATATAATGGAGATTTATATTTCGTCAAAGAAGATAAGCGAACCCACCAGTTCGTAATGGAGTTTCCTATATTAAATTACAAAATAATATCTATTAAATGAAGTATTTTTCAAGTGATTGGCATTTGGGTGAAAGTCGGATTGGTATTGATGGTAAACCGAACCTATTTTATCGTCCATTTAACACGATCGATGAACAGAATGAAACAATCCGTGATCATTTCATTAGTTGTGACCCAATGACTGAATTTTGGCATTTGGGTGATGTCATTTTCGGATACAACTCCGATTCAATTCGGATTTTGCGGCAAATGCGCGACCACAATCCAAAAATAAAATGGAATTTAATTGTGGGGAACTATGATGAAGACAAACTGGAGTTGTTGGCCGATTATTTTGATGAAATTTATGAAAATCATACAATTGAATTGAACGGGCAACAATTGCATTTGAATCATTATCCGACTGGTTGTCTAGCTGAAATTCACAACAACCCACAAATTGATTTTGCAATTACAGGACATATTCACGGATTGTGGAAAGTCCAACCCAAAATGATAAATGTTGGTGTTGATGCTTGGCACTTTCGCCCAGTCTCCGAAACTGAAATTGATTTTTGTATGAACGCATGTAACCAATATTACGACCAAAACGTTTTTCCGTATTATGATCTTAAAAAATAAATACATTTTTGGATGTTTGATCCAGTTTTACGAGTTGGAGATGTTAAATGAGCACATTCATTCATGTAAAAAAATGCTGGAAGGGATAGAAAATCCTGAAAATGTTACCTTTGAGTTCTGCTTTTCAACCCAACAATATCTTGAAAAGGTGGATTGGGACTACTTTGGTAAAAAATACCGCAACATATTTAAAGTTATGTATTGTCCACCCGATGATATTGAACAATACCATAATGACTGCTTAAAGCGTATTTTTGAAGATAAAATTCTTGTAAACGGGCTTTATCCATCTAAACTCAAACTTCAAATTAAAACAAATAAAAGTGAATTCTACAATATTGCATCTTATAGGCGCGATTTTTGTTACGATTTCCAAGACAAAGCAGATGTAATTCTGTGGAGTGAAACTGATTCATTATGGCCAAGCCAAACACTCCGCATCTTAGATCAATTGCACGAATCGGTCAAAGAGATAACACCTAAATACATTGTAAATTTTGCCGACAGAAAATTGTGGGACAATTCATTTGCTCCGTTACATCCAAAATATAAGGATGTTAAATTCGTAGATGATGAAGATTGGCAATTTAATGCGATTGAATCTGGTAAAGGTTATATGTCATGGGGGGAAATGGAGGACGTAAATAATATTCCGTTTGAAAGTATTGAAATAGTTAGTTTTGATAACCCGAGATTTGACGGATCGTGTGTCGGGTTTAGTACAGATTTATTAAAGAGTGGCATCAACATTCCACACGCACTCATCCACAATTCGGAAGATGTAAGTCTGGGTGTCATTGCAAAAAAACTGCTTGGAGATGAATTCGTCCAGTATAATATATCCAACATTTTACACGTCCATAATCGCAGACATCCAAAAAAACGAATGGGTGTATTGAATGAAACGAATCCACTTGGTAAATGTACTGCGAATGACAAGGGGGAATGGTGGAATATTCTGGAACAATCGAGTAAACAAAATTTTGATAATCTATTCAAACAAAAATCATTCATCACAAACGAAGAAGTTTTAAATAAAATTTCAAAATTATGCTAAGACCAGAAGAAACAAATTATCCAACTTCAGACAATCTTTTAAAGAGATCAATTGATAATATTGAACGCAAAGTCGCAAATGGCGAGTTCACTTTTAAAAATTATGAAATTTCAAAAAGTCCTAAATTGGTTGAGTGGTTGGAATCGTATGGATGGAAACTTGAACTTGTTGAAGGCGATTTTCGTGAAGGCGAGCCTTCCTATTGGAAGATTGTTCCGCAATAATTTGTAAATTTTTTATCACAAACGACTAACGGTTTAAATCAAATTTCAAAATGAAAACCATAACAATAACGAATTTTGAATTGTCAATTCCAACCAAACAAAATTATAATTGGAATACTGAATTTGAACAATCATTTGGTAAGGATGTAAATTTAAAGCGACTGTCTTTTGATTTGCCGGAAGATATGTTTTACTTGAGTTATATGTTATGCTCACTTAGAGCAAAAGGTTTGATTCATTTTCAAGAATTTAATGGTACAATTGAAGATAAAACTAAATTTAAAGCAATTGTTTTAATTGAACCTGAAGTGAAGCAATTTGAATTTACCTATATGACAAAAAATGACCAGATTTGCAATTTGTTGGAGAAACGAAGCCGACTTGAATTGTCAATAAAAAATATACAGGATGAAATTTTAAGTTTAAGTTGAAAAATTTATAGTAGGCGGTTTTTAATTGATCAAATAATTAACTAAAACGTAATAATAAATGAAAGAAGAACATTTGATTTCCCGTGTAGGCGTATTGGAAATGATAAACCATTTTGGGAAGAATTTTAAAGAATGGGAAATTGCGAAGCAATATAATCCAGATACTGATGAAATTTGGGCATGGGATTCGGGCGGATGGCAGAAACTTAGTGGACGTGCTGGTTATATTTTAATTAGAAACGGAGAAATATTGGAAGATACCATCAAATTAACTAAAATGTCTTAAAATGGGCAATGGTAATTAAAAATAAAACACTTATGACATTTTTTGATAAAACATTAGACGAAATACTTGACATCATCGCAGATGTGAATGAGCGAATTTACAATCAAGTAAATATTGATGAGGATGCACCATCAGTTACAATCACCTGCGAGTTTTGTGAATTTTTGGCAGTATTTAAAATGAATGGATTAGAGTTATTTAATACTGAAACCGATCCACGATTTTACGACGAAGATACGGATGAATATGAGGATTTGTCCATTGCATTGCCACGAGTAATTAACGAAAAACTTGATACATTTAAAACGATTCGGTTAACATGAAAAATATAATAAACCCGAGCATCATTGTGATACTGATTATATTATCACTATATTATTTTATTGGTCCAGCAATACTTCAATTCTGTAACTGGTATGCGTCATTATGTGACTTGAATAAGTGGATTTTGGGATTATCATCTATGGTTTATTTTTTTGTTGGTATAAATGTGATAACATGGATTATTGCATTGAATAATCCAGAACAAGGCCAAGGAAAGTTTACTGGTCAAATTTGGACTGGCGAAGGGTTTGTCAGCCAAGATCAAGCCATCCGGACAAAAGAAATACATTTTAAAATATTAGTAATCACTTTACTTGTGGACTTATTTTTTGTCATTATATTTAAATAATTAAAAATGAGACTAAAACGAAAAACATTTTATGATTGGACTATCGTATATAATACTGGCAGGGGGTTTACCATAAAAACTACAATATGTTCAGGTGAACTTGATTCGGAAGATTATATAAGATCATACATTTTAAGAAAAGAAATAAATCGGATTGTAAATATTAATTCCATCACCTGTGAAAAATATGAATTGGGTGATGGAATTAAAAAACGAGGAGAATAATTTTTGAAATACCCTACACCAGACCTATACGACCGCTATACAATTGAACTCCTAAAGAGAGAGAGAGCGAATGCGGATAATCTCCAACATTTATTGACATTGGAAAATGCTATACGAGAGAGAGGTTGGCATCAAGACTTTATCAACGATTTAAAAAAGACCAACGGGCAAATTTGGGATTTGGAATCTGATATTAGAAAGGGTAAAGAAGGTGAACTTGGACTTGAGGAAGTTGGTAGGAGGGCAATTGCAATCCGCGATATAAATGGTCTTAGAATTATGATTAAAAATGAGATTGCCAAATATTTCGGTGAATTTTTAGAGAAGAAATATAATCACGGAAGCGAATGAAAACGATCAAAGAACTACTGCCCAACCAAATTTTTGTATTCGGATCAAATTTGGCCGGAGTGCATGGTGCAGGAGCCGCAAAACAAGCGATGCTGAAATTTGGGGCAGTGTATGGTAGAGGTCAAGGTTTGCAAGGACAATCGTATGCAATTCCAACCAAAGATTTTAGGATTAAAACTCTTCCATTGTCAGAAATCGCTAAATATGTGCAAAAATTTATAGAGTTTGCAATAAACCATCCAGACCTTGAATTTTTAGTCACACCCATTGGAACTGGATTGGCTGGATACCCGATAGAACAAATGAAGCCATTATTTCAGTCAGCAAACGGCGTAACTAATATAAAACTTCCACATGAATTTGAACATTACAGTATCAATTGATGATGTCCACCCCCAAAGAGGGTGGAGGATATTAGGAGATCAAACAGAAATTTGGCTTAAAGAACTTAATGAAGAATTTGGACTAAAGGCAAATTTATTCATCCCATCCAATTACCATCGTAAAAATAAATTGTCGGATAATAAAGGTTGGATTAATGAATTAAGTTCCATACCTTATTTTGAATTATGTGCTCACGGACATTTTCACGATACAACCAATCCACACCAATTTGGAGAATGTGAGTGGTTTGAGTTACAAGCGCATGAAGCAAAGTACAGATTCCGAGGTATGTCCGATGAGTGGTATGACTCCATTGGAAATTTTCCAAAAGGATGGCGCTCGCCTGGTTGGTTACTAAATCCAGATTGCCAATCCTATATTGATGAGAATTTTGAATATGTAGCACTTCATTATGACCACAATCGGAATATGAACTGGAATTGCAAAACTTTCTTTGGGCATGATGGAATACAGCAGGAGCATATATCAATTCATAACGGAAATATGATCATGTTTCAATCCCACATTGCAGGTTCCCACAATCACAATGTATGGAACAGGCAAAATTTTGAACAACTACAACTCTCACTTGAACATTTGACTAAAACCTACGAATGTTCGTTTAAAACGCTCGCAGAATGTCTATAATTGAACTTTTACAACTTCGGCTGAATGGTACGAGGATAAAACTTTATAAAACCATATTTATGGGCAGTCCATTTTTAAGTGGTAATACTATATACGATGTAGTTTATGGAGTTAAGCCCGCAAAGGCTTTTAGCAGTTGGATTGTAAAAGAAGTTGAAGAGATAAACGCGACAGTAAACAATGTTGAATATCGCGGCGAATTTTACCTAATGACTTTTGTTGATTGCGATTTCACAATCGCCTTTTATGCCGATACAGAATTTGAACTTGGAGAATAAATATGTACGAAATAAGTGATTCCCATTACTATGATCTAATTAACCCAGTAAATTTGTTCGATGATTTGGACGAATTTAGAAAATTTGTATCTATCCGTGATGGGTTAACTGATTCTGAGTATTTGCTGGCACTTAATTGTTTGAGGACATTATGTGAAGACGAAGAACTATACGAATTTTGTCAAATTATAAAGGAAATAAGCGATGGTATTGAAAAGAAGTAATTATACTGACGAGCAATTCGATGAAATGTTAAGTCATTACTATGCAAATTCATTTTTCAGTCATCGCCGGGGATGGCATAAATTTAGAAAATTTATCGTAAAACTTCCAGATGGATTTTATGAGACGAATATTCATAGTGATATATCAGATATTACCGAATTAGTTAAAGTGGAATTAACTCAAAACCCTACTGCAAATAAAATATGGCTACCAGTGCAAAACAATTAAATGATCTTATATTTACTGGAAATGAGTGTGAAAATTGTTGGTGTAGTATGTGTAAAATGGGCAATTTTAATATTTATATGGACGAATATTTTGACGAACCGGAAATTTATTATGTGAATATTTGGGCAAATAAGGAGCATATATTATCTGCGGACGGAAATTCTCAATTTGTGTATGAGCAAATTAAAAACACATTAAATGAACATAGCATTCTTCACTGAAAGTAATTTTTCAGGTAAAATTGACCGAAAATTTGCGGGAAGAACTGATACAAGTTGGATGTGTGCATTAAATGCCAACCACATTCCATTTAGTCATTCAGTCACACTGCAAAAGTACGATTTGGGCATTATTATAGTTCCCAAAAAAAATCCTAACATTGCATTTGACTTTTTTGACCGAAATAGAAATGGTTGTAAATTGTGGGCAGTAATGCAGGAAGGGCCGCAAGATGGTTGGCAAGATTATGATATTCCGGACCAATTCAGATATTTGAAATTATTGAATGATGTGAATTGTATTTTTGTGCATAACGAGATTGACCGCAATTATTACAGTGGTCTTATTTCGCACAAAAACGCGTTTGTTTTGCAGTCTCTGATGATAGATGACTCAATACCCGCAAATATCGTAAACGTCGCCCATGCGCGAACCTCGTCTGTCATAGGGGGCAATTTGTGCAGTTGGTATGGGGGGATGGACTCGTTCATCGTTGCAAGCGAATTTGGTACTGAAATTTATGCTCCGAGTATGGGTAGGAAGCGCGAGTATGAAGATTATATTGAAGACATCACATATCTACCTTATATGAACTGGAACGAGTGGATTGTTAGATTGAGTAAATTTAGATATGCAGTTCACCTGATGCGGACTTATGCGGCTGGAACGTTTGCATTGAATACAAGTTATTTAGGCATTCCTTGCATTGGGTACAGTTCTCTGGACACTCAACGAATATGCCAGCCAGATTTGACTGTTGATGAGGGCGATTTAGTAACTGCAAAGAAATTAGCAACTCGTCTAAAAGTGGATTCGGGTTTTTACAAGCATTGTTCAGATGTGGCCGTTTCAAATTATTTAGATAATTATAGCGAAGAAATATTTGTACGAAGGTTCAGTGCAGCCCTTCAATCATTTAACCATCAAGAGAGGTTTTAAACTATGAACACACCACAATTTTATTTAAACGACTTTGAAGCGTTTGATTTACGATTTTCTAATTTTTTGCAAGGTAAAGGTTATCAACCGCTGCTGAATCAAAAAATTAGCTATCCGACCGATGTATATACAGACGAAACCGCATTATACATTGACATACCGATTGCGGATGGAAATGTAGATGACATTAAGGTTACGACTGTTGAAAATGAACTAAAAGTCAAATATCATCGGAGTAACAAAGAATCCACTGAAAATATAGTGTATCACTATCGTGGAATTACAAAGCGAGATTTTGAGGTGGGATGGAAAATTCCAATCAAATTTGATTTATCACAACTTTCAAGTTCATTCAAAAACGGAATGTTAAAATTGATAATTCCAAGATCGGCGGCTTCCTTTCCAAAAGAAATCGCAATCGTTGATTTGAACAAACAATTGAACTAATTTAACCCGAAGGGCTGCACTACCTTCACAAAAAAAGGATAACACAATGAATCAACAATTTCAACTGATTGAAGACGGTTCTGTTTATGAGGTGTATAACATTCTAAACACGAACAAGTCTTATGCCCACGATGAACCAATTTATTTCATGCGGAAAATTAAAAATGGTACAGTGTGGCGGACTGGGCAACCGATGATTTCAGTTCCAGAATCCAACCTTACACAATTTTTCAAACCGCTTGGACGGAAGTAAAATAATCCAACCAAATGAATACCTCCAAGTCGTTCCAAAAGAGGGATGGGTTGGATTTTTCAAATAACCTCAAACAACATGAATCTTACACTAATTTGCCCAAGTAGAAACGGCGTTGAATTTCTCGAATGGTCTTACAATTCCATCAGAAAAAATCAAGGAACTCACCACGTTGAAATTTTAGTATTGGATGACAAATCTGATAAAGATAATACATGGGAATGGTGTGTAAAAACAATGGAAAGTGATCCATTGTTCAAAGCATTCAAAAATGAAACAGAGGATCGGTGGGGGATTTCGGGCGGACATAAATTTCTTTCACAATATGTCACGACGGAAATTTTAGGACATTGGCATAATGATATGTTTTTGACTGAAGGTACATTGGATATAGTGGAGGAACATTTATTTGAGGATGAATTTGTAGATATTGGCTATGGCGATGGTTGGACAAATAAGAAACCATTATTAAATAATGTAGTTTGCCTCACCCGAATTGAACCGCAAATTGGTTATCAACCAGGTCCTGAAAAAGTCATTTGGAATAATGCACCAATTGAATTGGAAGATTGGGATGAACAAGTATTTTTAGATGAACTTCCAAGATTAAAACAGCGATGGAATGATAAAACGACTGGCGGGCACTTTGCTCCATTTTTCATGTTCGCCGCAGAATATAATAGGATTGGCGGAATTGATAATATAACCTTCCCAAAACAATCGCGGGAAGATAGTGATTTTGCTTTTAGATTAGTTTTAGCAGGATTTAATACAATTCAAATACCAGCATTTGTTTTTCATTTTTGCAGTCGTGGGTCTCGTAGGCAAAAATATGAAACGGACACATTTACAGACAATCCATTATGGATTAATCATAATATAAATGCCACCAGAAATTTTATACGAAAGTGGCATACTATGACATTGCACGACGAATATTTGAAACCATTTGCGCCAATTAGGTACAATGTCGGCTTCAAAATAACAAATTGCTATTACCAATTATTACAAACATTGGAACCGTGGTGCGATCATTTAGTGTGTGATTTAAATCAATCCGAAATAGGCAAATATATTGCAGAGGAACAACCAAACACGACATGGTGCGATTTATACCTCAAAATAAATCCTACTGGAACATTTAAAATCCCGGACATCATCGTTGAAATTGATGGAAATACATTTACACAGACTGATTTCCAGTATATTACGTTACTATCCCAAATTTTGACCGACAGTGGTGAATATGGTTACATGGGTTTGGGAAATTTGAAGTTGAATATTGCCCGACTTAAACATTATGAAAACGATCTAATTGTGGTTAAAAATAAATAATGAGTACATGGCAGAAATTAGTTCGGTCTGGAAGTAATGCAGAACTACAAAATTTGTTTGTTGAAAATTCCGTAACTGCATCTGCGTTTGTCGGCAATGGCAGTGCATTGACTGGAATCGTTGCTGCATCTGCCAGTTATGCCGCAACAGGCGGTGGGATATATGGTGGAAGTGGTACAACTGCACCCAATGTTCAGGCGATCATCAGCGGAGGATTTCAGTTTAAAATGCCATTTAATTCAGAATTTGGTGTATATGGAGATGCAAATTATGCTGTTTATATTACAAACGAACAAACCATCATAAAAGGGCTAAAGTCTGGTGATGAATTTTACATCTTTTCGTTGGATGGTGTAAGTGATACTGCTAAATTTTTTGATGGAAGCAGTAATAAATTTGGAATCCAGTATGGATCCGATTACGGAAGTTTTTTAAAATCAAACGACCGATCCATTGCAGATGTAGGAACAATTAGAACATATCTAACATCGTCATACGCAATATCAGCCAGTTATGCCCCCGGTAGTCCAAGTGTTAGTGCGAGTTTTGCAAATACGGCAATGACTGCTTCGTATTTTCAAGAAATTAAAACAGTCGGCTTGACGATTGATGGCGGAGGTAGCACGATCACTACTGGAATTAAAGGAGATATAACAATTCCATTTAACGGATATATAAATGCTTGGTATTTAACTGCCGACCAAGCAGGATCAATTGTGATTGATGTTTGGAAGGACGTATTTGCAAATTTTCCACCAACTGTTTTAGACGGCATTGCAGGATCGGAGAAACCTACATTAAGTTCTGCGACATCAAATTCCGACACAAATTTAACTACATGGACTAAAACCGTAAGTTCTGGTGATGTAATTAGATTTAATGTGGACAGCGTTTCCACAGTTACACGGGTAAATTTAATTTTAAAAATTTTAACATAGTATGGCTTTCAGAATTAATACGGTTGAGTATGGATGGGAAACGTTGACATCTGCTCAAAGCGGTTCTATTGTAGTCTCAGGATCAAATAAACAAGTTTTTATACCAGAAACTGGAAGTCGGACATTTTTATGTGTAGATATAGAGATGTACTTGCGGGATGCTAATACAGGTACAACAATTGCGGATGTTGCTAATTACGCTTTTTCATGTTCGGTTGATGGCAATTTGGACGGTGCTCCCGCAGCAACATCAACAATAAATGGGACTGACGATCATGCAACATTATTTTACAAACAAAATTTTACAAACTTATTTAATACTCGTTTTACGGGGTCATCTCATGTTGTATCCCCACGGTTTTCATTTCCAGCCGCCAATTCTGGGAGGTGGACAGGACATAGTTTCAAACTGATAGCAACATATCAATTTGATGACACAGATGTAGTAACAAATATAAAAACTGTTCGCCTACCATTAGATACTAATAATTTTAAGCAGCAATGGTTATTTGCTGGAGCGGGTGGTAGGCAAGTGTTTGGAAAAACTATTGGCGGATATACCAATATTCCAGCATTTGACACATTTTTACCAGAATCCACAAAAGATTACAAAGATATATGGATACAATATACTGGGTATGATAGTGCAAGGTCATTAGATACAACAACGAGATTAGTTACGCAGATAGATTCTGGATCAACGAGTGATAGATTCGTTCTACAAAATTCTATGGCTTCTGATACATATTATTTTGACATTCAGAATGTCAGCGGGACATTAGATACATCAACTGCACATACCCTGAAAGCAAGTTCATCTTTGCAACGATTTGCCGATGTTAGCCCAACTGTGTGTATAACATATACTTATCGGTCTGATTTGAGCACACAAATAATGTCCAGTATGATGGTACCATTTAATGAGGATTTTTATAAACTTAACACTGGAAATAATACATCTATTTATGGGGTGTGTAATTTTTTAATACCAGAATTGAATCCGTCCATGTGTCATTCTGCAATAATATTGACTATGCCAATTGTATCAACGCCATTTCTATCAAAGAGTTATACAAAATCGGTTGTAATCAATAATGTATTCAATTATCCGTATGGGAACAGCAATATTAGAACATCCACTGCAATTGGTGGCCCAGCAACTATAAACCATAGATTTGATTCTCAAGCAGCAACAAGTTCAAATTATCAATTAAGTGCAGGATATAATACTTTAAATTTTGGAATATATGGCCAGGAGACAATCTCGGATATAGGTTATTCTGGGTACTTACTTTTAAATTATAGTAGTAGTAAATTACCAAGTGGGGTATATGGACATAATAATATTATTTACTTTTCCACAGGGTCTTCTACTGCACCATTGGCGCTTCTAACTACTCAGAATTTCAGTCCAACTCGTAGTATATCGTCCGATATTAAGACTTCGTACTATATGCACTCGCCTATTTCAATAAATCAGTATAATTCAGCTATTGCTCCAACTTCACCAATATTTTATTATGCCAGCACCGGGTCTAATGGCGTTTCTGCATCGTTTTTTGGTGCCAGTTCTTTTATTGGATTTTCTACGGAGTTGTCATTGAGAATTACGCCGTTTTTATTAAATTGGTATGTAAATTATCCTAACCAGCCAGTATATTTGAACCAAATTAAATTAAAATATTTTGACCCGCTTACAGGCACAATGTTACCCTCCGCGACACAACGACCGTCGTGGAAATCGGATTATATAACCTATAACCAAAACATAAATCGTGTTACTGGGTCATTGTTAAATTGCGCACAAACATCTGTAGATTATAAAGTTGATATTTATTTGTCTGGAAGCAATGTTCCAACCGACTCCATTTACAATTTAACGACGACTGGTTCCGGAACGACAAAAACTTTTATGTTTGACTGGTACGAGAGTGTAAATAAAATATATGCAGTCGCAAAATATCCAGAATCGGGCATTTCAAATTTTGCAACTGCATCAAACGGAAATATTTTAACAATTGACTATGCTCCAACAGGGGGAAGTACTGAAAAATCATTCACTTTTATTGGTTAAAAATGAGTAAAAAAATAGTTATAACAGGTTGTTGTGGATTTATTGGAAGGCATCTAATGAAAAGATGTCTGGATGACGGTCATACTGTCATTGGGTATGATGACTATTCAACCACAGATCAAAAAACATTGGATGCTGGTTTACTTCGTCACATCAAATTTTATTACTACGACATTGGCAAAATGAAGGTAACTTCGTTGGCTAAACAAATTGATGGCGCTGACGCATTTTTTCATTTGGCAGCAAAAGCGAGGGTTCAACCATCGTTTGACAATATTCCATTGTATGATCTTACAAATGTGCATGGCACAACAATTGCGCTGGAAGCATGTCGTGTTGCCGGATTAAATAATTTCATATTTGCCGGTAGTAGTTCCGTGTATGGGAATAAAACCACTCCGAGTAAAGAATCGGACACTCCAAACCCAACCAGTCCTTATGCAATGCAAAAATTAGTGGCTGAAAACTATATTAAATTTTATAGCGAGCATTTTGGGTTGAAAGGAAAAATACTTAGATATTTTAACGTATATGGTAATTACATGACCAGTGAAGGACAATACATGCAAGCCCTTCAAACATTCTTAAATCAAAAATATGATGGAGTGCCATTTACAATTTGCGGAGATGGTGAGCAACGTCGGGACTTTACAAATATTGACGATGTAATTGAAGCAAATATGTTAGCATCAAATTATAATGAGTTTGGTGTGTTCAACATCGGAACTGGAACTACATATTCAATCAACGAATTGTGTGACATGATCGGGGGAAAGGAGTATCACCGGAGAAATTTGCCCGCAAGAAATGAACCAAACTTCGTATGTGCTGATAATTCACTTGCAAAAAAATGTTTAGGATGGACACCAAAAATAAACCTGAGTGGTTGGATAAACCAAATGTTGTAATTTATATTACATTTCCGGGTGATAATTTACATGACGTTGAACACGAAATTAACCAGTTTGGGTATTTTTCATTTTCAAAAATTGCAGATTCGTCTAAATATCGCACTATATTCAATCGTGGAGCGGGTTATGTAATTTTTGAAGAATTAGTCAATCAAAACAGAACTGATATTTTGGAAAAAATTCGTATATTTAATAAAAATGGTCAGAAATATACAATTGAACAAATTTTAAAAAAATTGGAGAAAGTTGATCAAATAAGATGAAAATCAATATCCACGACGATTTGGAAGGGTGGGAACAGGAACCTACCAAAATCAAAATTAAAAAGAAGCCCAAAAAGATTGAGGCTGAAAAACCAAATAAAAAAGATAATTACCGAAACAAAGGAAACCCGGACGATGTATTATTTTGATAATAAATTTTTGGCGCAATATATAGACCAGCAAGTATCACTGAAAGTGTATGCAAATGATGACTGGTATATTATATCAGATTTGAGCGATTTGGAAAATTTTAGACGTGGTGTCGGGTATGATGAATTTGGGAATGCGACTGAATTTGATTATCGCAACATCACTAAAATAAACGCTGGTGGTAGGCTAATTACGTTGGATAAATTAAATGCCCAAATGACAGGGAAACCTCCAGAAGAAGAGGAGAAGCCCGAACCTTCAGAAGAAGAACCCGCTACCGACGAGGAATCTACTACTGATGAAGAACCTCCTCCAGAAGAAAAACCGAAAAAAGAACCCGATCTTTCATGGTATTCGCCCGCATACGATGTCGGGAGACAATTGATGAAAGAATTGGAAAATCATAGGAAAAAAAATGCTAAAATTTAATATCAAACAACACAATGATTGTTGGTTTGGATGGGTTGGATTCAATGACCAACGCATATATGCACAATTTGGTAACACTGCATTGGAAGTGATGGAAAATCTATGGAATGCTGTAAAGACAAAAAATATAACATTACTTTAAGGAGTGGTCAAATGCCCGATGATGCAATTGTTCATTTTTTAAAAACGGAAATGGAATTGCTACCAATCCAAGCAAATATCATCGTTGAAAGATTAAAATCACACGGAAAATGTAAAATATTTGACGGAACAATAGAAGAAATTCCAAATATTACTGCCAAATTAGTAAAAAATAATATATCGTTTGAAGTAACATGAATTTAGTATTTATTTTAATCGTAATATATCAAATAACTCAAATCATCAGCGAAAGTTATCTTTTTAAACCACTCCGCATGATGTTTGTTACCCGTATTCCATTTTTGTATAAATTACTGACTTGTTTTTTATGCACATCGGTGTGGGTCAGTTTTTTTGTTCAACTTATTTTCCCTGAGTTTAATCTCAACGCAAACTGGTTTTTGAATACAATGTTCCTTTCTGGTTGTGTTTGGTTTTTACATGCAATTGAAGACAAATTAACGACATGAGTTTTTGGAAAAGCCCTCGATATAACTTGACCGAATCTGAAATTCGGTATGCGATGCGAAACAGTGGCAATAATTCACAGGCTGCCCGGTTTTTACATGTTTCGTGTGCAGTCTATAACAAATACGCCAAGATGGTGATTGATGCAGAGACTGGCAAGAGTCTGTTTGAACTGCATCGTCATAGAAAAGGCGCGTCAGTACACACCAAACAGCGACACAGATTAAGTGGCGCAGAACTTTTGAATGGTACACATCCAAGTATTCCAAAATCTGAATTTAAACGTAGAATCATTGAAGATGGGGAATTTTTGGATGAATGTGGAATTTGCGGCTATTCTGAACGCAGATTATTTGATAATGCCTCTCCGACAATATTAGTGTTCAAAAATGGAGACCGGAGAGATTTTAGACGTGAAAATGTAGAGTTAGTTTGCCATAATTGCTATAATTCATACTATGGAAAATTGCGGCCGGTTGGTGGATATTATAAGGATGAACAAACAAAAATTTACGAACAATACGAACCACAAGATGATGAAATTGACTTTTCACAATATTAATAATTTTACGTTGGATGAATCCTATAAAGAACTTGGGGTCGTTCAATATGAACATCTGGAAGTTCAACAATATATGGAAGAACTTCAGTTGTACCATTCAGGAATTATCCAAAAAATAACGGAATTAAAAAATGGAAACAATAAAGGTTTGGATACTAACGTCGGATTTGACCGCAATCCAAGAAAATCGTCGGCCAACACAATTTTGGTTGACTAACCCACCATCTACCAATGTGTCTGAATTGACTATTTCACTTCAAAAGTTGAAGGAATGGCAGACTAAAGGCAACAGGCAAGTTTTAAATGATTGATGGTGTTAATCAAAAGTTAACAGTACCAAAATGTTTGGAGACATTTTGAACTTGGACATACACCTTTGTACTATTATTTAACTAAAACAATAACGATTATGATTCAGCCAGAAATGATCCTCGTCCAAGGCGGCACGTTTTTGATGGGCAGCCCGGAAAGCGAAGCCGACCGGCACACTGACGAAACCCAGCACGAAGTCACACTGTCCGATTTCTGCATCGGGAAATACCCTGTGACGCAAGCCCAGTGGGTTGCGGTCATGGGCAACAATCCCAGCCGTTTCAAGGGCGATGACTTGCCCGTAGAAAACGTGAATTGGAACGACTGTCAAAAGTTCATTGCGAAACTCAACTCGCTGACGGGCAAAGCGTATCGCTTGCCAACGGAAGCGGAGTGGGAGTTTGCTGCTCGTGGCGGCGTTCAAAGCAAAGGCTACTTGTATGCTGGAAGTGATGACCCGAACGAAGTTGCTTGGTATAACTGCGTCCAAACCCAGTTCGCGGGCCAGAAAAAAGCCAACGAACTGGGCCTCCATGACATGAGCGGCAACGTGTGGGAATGGTGCAATGATCGGTACACCGCTTACCCGACTGTCGCACAGGCGAATCCCCAAGTCCCCGCTAAGGGCGCGTACCGCGTCCTTCGCGGCGGCGGTTGGAGCGGCCCCGCGCGGCACTGCCGCTCCGCGTACCGCAACCACTGGCGGCCGGGCAACCGCGACTTCAATGTTGGCTTGCGCCTTGCCCTTGCCCCGCAGTCAGTTGGTTAGGCATTCCTGTGAGCAAAAAAACGAGTCATACCAGCAAAGAGGTCGTGGGCGGCCGACAGCGAAGTATGATGAATATAAGCACTTGTCCCAATGTTATAGGATAAGTGCTTTTTTATATATGTTAACGTTTTGTTAACGGTTTAGTTATCTACATGTAAATACATTTGCGGGTGGATACTTAATTGAAAGTTCCCAATTTTAAGATTTTCTTAACATTTATATGATATTATTGACTATTTTGTTTCTATTCATATTTAAGGGAATTGATATTTTTATATTTAATCCAAGGACTCCAAAAAAATGAAAAAATTACTTGACTCTGCACTTGTATTTGCATCGTGTATGTTATTCTTTATCATATTGATGTCGGCAAATACACACAAATTTGAGTACACTCCCTACCAAATGTTAATTTGGGAAATTAAAGCCAATGAAGGTTACCGTTCATGGTGGTATCCAGATGGTCGTGGACAAAATGGAAGACAAGCATATTCAATCGGGTTTGGTTGGAATGACTTGGGAAATGTGCGAAGAAACGAAATTAAACAATTTACCAAAGACCGTAAAGTAACTTTCGACGAAGCGATGACGATTACATTGCGAGAAATCGCAAAGTATGGCAGATTGCATCAAGACCCGTATAAAAATCTGGCATTGCAATTATACAGTTACAACTGTGGTCTTACTAATTCTGGTGCATCTCTCGGAAAATGTTGCGGTTCAAGAAGTGGATGTGGGTCTCCTAATAAAAATATTCGGAAAGCGCATAACCGCAGACGCAGATTTGAACTTGCATTGTGGTCACATGAATGGAAGAGTGTTAGAAAATACACCGAGCAGAACCAATCCAAATTAGCAATTTATCTCCCAATTTTAAAATCAAGAGGAGAATACAAATGAAACGGAAATTAAAATATTACAGTCTAAAATTAAAAAGATGGATATTAACTCACAACAAATTATTTTTGTTGATCGCGTTACTCCCGTTCATTGCTGCTGTATCTTTTGTAAAAATATTAGACAGGACTGTGAAACATCGCAACAGACCCATTGAATTTTTAATCGTACATTATACCGCCAACTTAAATCCGGGTGCTGATGCTCGGGCAAATGCGTATTATTTACGAAAAAAAGAACGCGCTGGAACGCATTATTGTATCGACGATGAAGAAATTGTCCAATGTACTGAAGAGCATAACGTTGCGTATGCAGTTGGAGATCGTAAATGGTTAGGATTCATTCCAAAACCGTGGTTGGAAAACAAAATAAAGAACAACAACTCTTTAAGTTTTGAAATGTGTTTAGGCGGTGATAGAAACGATTCTTTAATTTTAGATATGACTGCACAACAACTTGGTTGGCAGTTAGTTAATAAAGGTTTAGATATTTCACATGTTGTTCGTCACCACGATGTAACCGGAAAACACTGCCCACGATTTTTCTACAACGATGAGAAATGGGATCAGCGAAAGGAAGATATTGCGTGGTTTAAATTTAAAGTCAAGGTGATGGAATATCAAAATTATCATTTAGAGCAAAAACGCCTCAGAAAAGCAAATGATTTGTTAACGAAGTAAATTGATTTGCAACTATCAGTAGTTGTGTCTTATCTTTGTAACATCATTTAATAACTACTGAAATGGTAAATCACATAGCAATAAAAAAAGCAATCAGGAATGGACTAAAATCCAAGTCCATACTAACCGAGGATGATGCTCGGGAAATCGCCAAACAATACATAACCGAAGAAGAAGAAGATTTTGAAATTACTTTGGCAATCTCATCACTGTTACCAAGAAAAATAAATCGCATTGTTTTTTGTAGTAAAGTAACGCATTCGTGGTTTGCGGATGATGTTGTGCATATTGTGTACGTTGATGATTTTGGGAGAATGTGGTCAAAATCAACTGGAAATATAAAAGGTGATATTCCAATTCGTGAGGTGAATGGTCAGTTTATCGTTGATAAATTGGGAGGCATGGTGTGGAACAGCGACGATGGAGTAAAGTTTGTTTGCGAATATCGGACGAATATTGACGAGTTATCATTAGCAATCAATCCGCAAACATTCATCGGTTAACTAAATTGAAATACAATAATTTTCATCTTGTTCATCCCCAACACCAACAACCCGTTTATTTCATCGCTGGTGAAGGGAAGGAAGTGTTGGGGACTTACACCCGAGAAACTGGATTTAATGCAACAGAAGGCAAATTTATGGGCTATATGGCGAAATGGTGGAGAGAGTTAACAGAGGCGGAATTAACTGCATTTAGTTTGTCAACAGTTGTCCCTAAATCTAAACGAAAAGTTAACAGTACCAAAATGTTTGGAGACATTTGAACTTGGACATATCTTTGTACTATAATTTTTAAAACAAGCGATATTATGAATTTTGAACCAGAAATGATTTTTGTCCAAGGCGGCACGTTCCTAATGGGCAGCCCGGAAAGCGAA
>ERZ724522.43-NODE-43-length-62728-cov-17.121982_pt1 | contig 62728 bp, 74 predicted proteins | sample MGYA00376055_ERZ724522 | MGnify/ENA primary metagenome ERZ724522 (study PRJEB28724, sample SAMN07190884) | wastewater metagenome | isolation source: effluent of sewage treatment plant in Hong Hong | place: Hong Kong | collected 2016-03-17 ... | reverse complement strand
CCGGAAGGATGTTTAACCCCGGAAGGATGTTTAACCCCGGAAGGATGTTTAACATTTCTGTACCGTTCTTTGTATCCCATAAGGTGTTTTATAGTAAAAAGCAAGATATTCACCTTCAACATTTTTACACAATAATTCTACCCAGCTTGAACGCAAAATAGGTTTAAATACATCTTCTTCGGGAAAATCAAAGCAATTAGTTCTTTTAATCAACCGACAAGAATAGGCTTTAAACTTTTCTTTTTCTTTTTGACTTTCAGGACTTGTATCTTCTTCGCTTTCTCGAGCGGCAAAAATACAATGCTGTCCTGCTTGCCTTATTAAAGGAGGTTTGGGTGGAAAGGTATTCATCTTCAAATAATCTTCAAGTACTCAGTTAAAAGCTCCCTACCGTTTAGGTAAAAGGGTTTACTTTTAAAGACAAAAAATTATTATTTTCAATTTTTGAAAGAATGGAGATTGCTCAATTTCTTCCTGAATATCCCTTTCCAAATGACGATCTCTTTGAGGAGAAAGTTCGAGCCAAGAAAGAATTTCAGCGTTTAGAGTCAAGAGAAACTTTGAATACTAAGTTTCGTCCCCAACCCCATCAAATTTACGCTCAAAGATTTCTCTCGGGACATACTCCTTATGAAGCAAGTATTTTATTTCAAAAGATGGGAACGGGTAAAACCGGATTAAGTATTTTAACCGTCGAAAACAATTTACACATTTTTCGCGGAGGTGTTATTATTGTACCAAGTAATAAGTTTATTCGGAATTTCATTGCTGAGATCTTAAAGGTGACTGGACAAAAGTATTATCCCGCCCGCTGGCAAGAGATGACACCAGAAGAAAGGGAACGTGGTATTCGAAAGCAGATCAAAAAAACATATTTTTTTCTAACCTATGAAGCATTTGCCAATCGACTTGGAAGAGAAGAAGGTAAAATTGGAGATCCCCAATTAAAAAGCGAATTTTCTAACATGGTAATTATTGCAGATGAGGCGCAAAATCTTCGTGAGCAAAAGAATAAGGTAAATTCTTCCAAAATCTACGAAGCTTTTTTTACTCTTTTCCACACAGTGGAAAATTGCAAAATTTTACTGTTAACTGGAACGCCCATGAAAGATCAATGGTATGAATTAGCGGCATTGGCCAATTTAATTCTTCCTCTCGATAAACAACTTCCAGTTGGAGAAGCTTTTGAAAAGATTTTTTTTAATGACGGAAAAACGATTGCTAATGAACAAAACTTAAAAGAACGTTTACGAGGGTACATTTCTGTTTTACAATCACAACCTTCCTCCGTTAAAAAGAGGTTTGTTGGAAGTCCATTTTTAGAGTTATCTGTTTTCGCAGTTGATCTTTGTGTCATGAGCGACTTTCAAGCTGCCATTTATCAAAAAGCTTACGCGGATGACATTCGTTCAGATGGAAAAAGTAAAGGTATCTATACTGAATCACAACAAGCCATTAATTTCGTTTTTCCTGATGGTACCTATGGTAGGCAAGGTTTTGAAAGAAATATGGTAAAACCTAAAAAAGATCTTCAATTAAAAGCGCGGAGCTACGCTGTTCCAGTTTTTACCAAAGAACTTCGAGCTCAACTTACGGGAAAGGATCGGCAAGATACTTTGAATAAGATTTGGCAATGCTCAGCCAAATATGCTTCGGCCATTCGTGACTGTTTATTGCAGTATCAGAATAAAGATGGATGTACTTATATTTATAATTCATTGGTCGATGGTAGTGGTGCTTTGGTGTTTGCACAATGTCTTGAACTTTTTGGCTATACCCGTTCTATCTATGGAAAAGAAAATGAAAAAGGACTTCGTTATGTTTTACTGACCAATTCAACATTAGATGACGCTGGTACAATTGTTACAAATGTACAAGAAACTTTTGCCGATCCTTGTAACGCACAAGGTGAATACATTCATGTTATTATTGGTAGTCGTACTTCTGGAGAAGGTTTATCTTTTGGAAATATTCAAAATGTGGGTATTTTAACGCCTTTTTGGAATTACTCTATTATTGATCAAGCTATTTATCGAGGTTTTCGCCGCAATTCTCATGTCGCCTTGGAAAAGATTTACCAACAAAAAGGAAAAGAACTCGTAGTGGATATTCATCATTATATGGGTCTTCCACCAAAATATAATCAAGAGGTGTCTCTTGATTATCAAATGTATCGTGATAGCCAGACTAAAGATTTAAAAATTAAGAGAGGAGAGAGATTGATGAAGGAGATCGCTTATGATTGCATGGATAAATATCATTTAAATTCACAAGGACAACCTTTCACTCGTGAATGTGATTATACTGTTTGTGAATATAAATGTGAACATCAAGGTAAAGCTCTCCCCGAGGATGATTTAACTTACAATCTTCATTATTCAGAGTATGATAGCGCCTTGGCCCAATTTAAATTAATTGAACTCTTTCGAACTAATTTTCGTTTTTCATTTAATGAAATTCGACGGGCATTAAAAGATGTATCAGAATTTATCCTTTATAAAACACTTCAAAGAATGATTAATAATCATATTCAAATCTATAACAAATATGGAGTGATTTCGTACTTGAAAGAGCAAAACAATATTTACTTTTTAGTCAGTTCACCAGAAACAAACTCAAGGATTTCATTAGGATTTTATGCTGAATATCCTACTGCCGTGAGAGAAATGAGTCTATCTGAATTTAATAGTGAGTTAATTTCACAGCAATCCGATGTTCATCTGAATAACATTGTTGAAGCAGCGAAAAAAGGTGATTATCCTACAATTGAAAATTTGATGGACCGTCTTTCGGATGAAGTGAAAGTATCCTTGTTGACCGAATTAATTGAAAAGGAGATTGTGAATCCAGGAAAGTCAATCATTCGAGCGCAAATTTTAAATCGTTACAAAGGTTACATTCACGTGGTCGGAGATACAATTGCACTTGATGTTGATGAAGATGAACCAATTTGTCGTATACAAGGTAGATGGCAAAATTGTGAAGCTGGTTATGTACAATATCTTCTCGAACAAGAAAAGAAACAACAAACAGCCATTTTAGAACAGAATCCAGTCGGTTTCTATGCTCTCATTAATAACGAATTATTCCGTAAAGATGCTCAAGGTTGGAAGACAGGTTTCTGGATTGTTGATCTTCGAAGAAAAGCTGCTGAATTTAATCCCGCTGATAAGAGGACGGAAATTAAAGGTGAAAAATGTGGTACTGGAACATTAAAAATTGGTAAATTAGCCGCTATTGCATATCGTACAAGATGGCAACCTCCAATTACCACTGTTATGTCACGAGAACAAATTTTGAACGAACTTTCTTTCGATCGAGGTATGTCTGATGTCATTTCACAAGAAGAGTTATTACAAATGAGTCATAATGACTTGAAACGATTGTTTACTTTCTTTAAGATGAAAGCAGTTGATTTATGTAATGGATTGGCTAATTGGTTTGAACAAAATGGATTGGTCCGTTATACGAATAAAACTTCAATGAAATAAAAAATTTCATTCTCCAAAGAGAATGAAATTGATAAAGGCGTTTAACCAGCAAGGCGTTTAACCAGCAAGGCGTTTAACGAATCTTTGGATGTTGCATATAAACGGAAAGGTGATCTCTAAGTTGTTCTTTTTTCAAATCATCTGCCAACAACCAAAAATCCATTAAAATATCATATGCTGGTACTTCAACTTGAAAATGAAGTATTTGTTGTAAAAGATTGAGCCAAGGAAGAAGAATCTTTTTGTCCTCTTCTGTCCACTGACATTGCTCATCGTGTTGCATTCTTTCTTCGAGTTTATCCACGAAAGGTTTTATCTTCGAATTTGTCCGCGAAAGGTTTTATCTTTGAATAAAGGATCTCTATTGAATTGACCTTTAGTTCTGGATCAAACTCATTTATTCGCTGGGGTTCCTGGACAAGAATTTTTTGAAATGCAGTAACATTCTCTTGTCGGAGAAGAGCTGGAAGAGTAGTCATTAAGTTATTAATTATTTCTCCGCAGAGAAAGAATCAATTTTCCTCAGTAACCTTTTTGATTTGGCGACGATTTTCTTGAATTTGAATTGAAACTGAGAGACGTTGAGCTTTGTTCAACAAATCTGACAATTCAATTGTCAAGTCCCCGGTTGACTGAAGGACAGCTCTTGCAGCATTTTCCAAACTTTCATTCTCTTCTTCTTGTGCAACTTTCACCAAATCTTCGGCAAGATTATCCCATCCCGATAAGTTAGCACCAACTTCAATGAGATTGGCTGCCAACTCCATTGCATCGTTGGCATATTCTTCCCAATTTTCATAACTATAGTTCTTCGAACCATCAATGAGAAATTCTGCGACCATTTCAATAGATGAAGCTTTGCTTACTGGATGTTCTTCATTAACTTCTGCGAATAATTCTTTATAAGATTGTTCTTTGACAGACGAAAGATGTTTTAAATAAGACAACCGTGCTAACGCACGGTTGTATTTTTTTTCGTACACCAAAGTGACTACTCTCTCTTTATTCTCAGTCATGGGTTTTTATTTCCTTTTGACAACAAAGATAGAATCAATTTTTTAGTTTCCCCTCGCGAGGGAAAAGTCTAATCTTGATTGTTTTCCACAGTCTGAATCTGACTCGTTTTTATTGTTGGAAAGATTGTTCAACATTATTTGGGAATTTTCTTTTTTCCAACTCGAGTTTTATACGCCGAAGAACTTTTTCCTCGTTCGCTTCGTCCTGAAGAAATTCATCAACAAGTTGGGTATAACTTTCTAAAATTTGGGGGTTGGCAGTCGCCCAATTCTTAAAGAGTTGTTGATGTTCATCATTCAGATCACAAGTATAATTATGAGGTTTAGAAGCTCCTTGATCAACAAAATTGGAAACCAAAGGGAGATAAAAGTCTGCTGAAAATCATGTGATATCTTCAAGTGGAGAAGTTTCCTCCTCGTACATATCAAACCAATATTCTGTAAGATTTAAACATTGTTCGATGAGAAATTGTTTGCGCAGCACCCAATTCGGTGTTTCCGAGAAGTGAAATTCTACCACTTTAACAAGATAATCAAGAAAAGAATTCATTTGGGAGATACAGTTTGAAATTTCTTCGCGAAGAAATTTCACTTTTCTGAGAAATTAATCAACTTCAATTTTGTTGAAATGTAATAAATAATAAACTTCATTCTCAACTTGATATAACCAAATAGCAGAACAAGTGGCAGTCAAATGGGTATTCTCTTTGAGAGAAATTAAAGCGACCTCTTCTGGGATATCATTATTGAAGCGAGTAACTTGATAAATTTGTTCAATTGGATACACCCAATCAATCCAGTTGTCTTCAGGTATAGGTTGTTTAAGGAATTTTAAAATTTGTTCTACATTGTAAGAATTCCGAATTTGAAAATGGAACAACTCATTTCCCACTTTAATAAATTTAAGCCAAATTTCTAAAGGTCGATCAGACTCAAGTAAGATGACTTTTTTAACGTATCCACGACGCAAAGCAAAAAGAATCCGGTCTGGTTTATCATGTAATCCCTCAACTTTTTCTGCGATTGTTTGTTTAATATCGATTGTTTCGTGTTCTATTAAAAATTGCTTAACCACATTATTTATTGTCTGTTTAAATTTGCGCCACGACAATCTGTTGGTATTTTCTTCTCGCGGTTGTTCTACCTTTTCTTCTCGCGGTTGTTCTACCTTTTTTTCCTCTTGAAATTCTTTTATTTCTTGATATTTGCGACAAGAAGATTGACCCATATTTATGTCTTAAAATTATTTACAAGAAGAAATCAATTTTCTCCTCATGAGGAAAGAATTTACTTCTGAGCAATGGGTACCCACCATATCGTCCGACCATGACTTCCTTGGTCAGCTTGCACCTTTTCACCCTTCGGAGTAAGATCTTGTTGATAGACTTGTAAATAATGCTTAAAATTTTTGTCACTTGCAAAGGGAGAAGAAAAATCTTTTAATTGACAGCCTGAAACTTGATAAGAGAGTGTAGCAATGTTTTTGGCCGCGACAAAAACATTTTGCCAATCTTGAGAAGAAAGAGTATTTCCTTTGCGAAAAGGAGAAATCTTAGCTGCATATAAAATTTCGGCCACTAAATAATTACCAATTCCCGAGACAAATTTTTCTTGATCCATCAAGAGAGAAAGTATATCTCTGTTTGATTTTTGAGCAGCAACTCGAGTGATGAAATTTTCCCAAGTACTGTCTTGAAGTATACCTGGAGCTAACTTTTGAGATAAATCTTCAGGAGAAAAATAAACATTACCAAATCTTCTTGCGTCTGAATAAACAAATGATGTGGGAAAAGGTGCTTTTCCTTCAATGTTAAATTTAAAGGCAGCATGTTTCATCTCTTGTTCAGAAGGTGTAAAAGTAAAGGTGCCAGTCATACCCAAACCAGCATAAATATTAAATATTGCTTTTTCTCCTGAGATTTGTTTTAGCGAGAAAATAATCATCTTTCCTTTGGCTGAAACTTTTTCTACATATAAGGGAAGTTGAGCAAGAAATTCTTTGAAAAATGGAGGAGGTTTATTTTTATATTTACCACCAACAATTTCAATATGTTTTAAGGCCTTTCCTTGTAAATATAAATGGAGATAATCAGCTACCAATTGTACTTCTGGACCTTCGGGCATGTTCTTTTTCTTTCTTAAAGAAGAAAGAAATTTCATTTTATTTCTTTACAATCGGAGCAACTTCAAAGTGTAGTTAATTTCATTATCCTTACGAACCATGTTAATATCCATCTCACTTAGAGGTCCAGCTGAAGCGTTTCCTTTTTCAATTGCCTTTACTTTCATCTTTGCCGCTGTATACAAAATCTCACGAACAAACATTCTCACAAAAATGTCAATTAAATCAGCTTGATTATTGAGTACACATTCGGTAGGTCCGTCACCAAAAGAACATTGAGTTGAGATTTGTTTCAATTGATAAGTTTCAATATTCTTAATTAAAGCTCGGCGAATTCCACCAATTGTAAGTAAACGAAGAAGTGAGATCACTTCGGATGTATGTGAAATCACACGCTTTTCAATCAACTTACTCAAGAGATATGAAAGATCACGAGCGAAGACAATTAAAATCAATTTGACATCTGTAGTCATTTCAATCTGAAGAGATTGAGCAATATTTGTCACCATATTAGCAGTGTCACTTGGATCAGCAGCAGTGTCACTGGGTGCGATTACATTACTAATTTTAGCAAACAAAGTTGGACGGATTCGTTGAATCAATGGAGAATGAACTTCTTTCACTTCCTTTCGCAACTTCAAAGAGGGTTGTTTCGGACTTCGCCGCGAACTCTTTCGTGAGCGTGAACTCTTCCGCGAACTCTTTCGTGAGCGTGAACTCTTCCGTGAATGTGACTTGGGCATAGTTTTTGAAGAGTATCAAAATTTTTATTTTAATTTTAAAGGAAAGAATGACAACACCACGAGTTGGAATTCACCAATGGAGAACTCCGGGTGATCTTGCAGCAGTTGATTTAATTGGAACTTTTTTGTTTGCCTTGATTCTAGCGAAACCTTTGAAGATGAATGTTTGGCAACTTTTCTTTCTTTTGGTTTTAATTGGTATTCTAGTTCATTTGTTACTAGGAATTGAAACTGCTCTTATTGAAAAATTAAGGAAATTAGTCTAAATGAAAATATGTCTCAGTTAGATTGTGTTATTTACGAAATTCCTTTTATTGAAAGTAAAGAGATAAACAAATTTTTGAATTTATTAAATTTGATATTTCCCAATTATAATTATTATCAATCTTTCTTTTCAGAGTTTTGTATTAAAAGAAAATCTCAAATTGTTTATGCTGAAGTCGATGGGGTTCTTCGGGGTCTCGCAATAGTTTATGTTGATGATGAAATAGGAAAGTATCATATGACAAATTTTGGGGTACATCAAGACTATCGAAAAAAAGGAATTGGTGATAAAATTCTTTCAAAAATTAAACAAAAATATTCACCTTTTGTTCTCATGGTTGACAGAAGTGATAAACAGACTATTGAATTCTATCAAAAAAGAGGTTTAACCCCGGAAGGATGTTTCCCCAATTGTAAAGAGATTGAGGAATTTTTATTATTGAAATATTCTAATACATCGATTAAAAATGATTAAGTTTTTTAAGTATTCATTTAAGAGAAATAATGAGAAAGAGATCTCCACGACAAAAATCTCCACGATTGGGAAAACGATCTCCACGATTGGGAAAACGATCTCCACGATTGGGAAAAGGATCTCCACGATTGGGAAAAGGATCTCCACGACGAAAAGAAAGACCTCCACGTCGGCCTGTACCTCCAATACGTCAGGAACGTCGACACACTCGATATTTCGAATTTGTTTCTCTGATTGCTGCAGGTTTAACCTCAGAAGGAAGTTTAACCTCGGAAAAATGGTCATCTTTTCTTCTAAAAGGTTTGTACAATCCTCAACTTTTCATTTTGATAGCTAAGTTTATCTATTTTAAAAATTGATTTCTTTTCTCTTGAGAAAAGAAAAGAGATAAATTTTCTCATGGCTGCTGTCAAGAAATCAACATTTGTAGTGCGAAATAACTCATATGGGTCAAACGATGTTCTAGTCTATAAGATTGTGACAGCTTCTTCTGTAAAGAAAGTGTGGGAGTATCTTGTTCTCCATTTTAATGATGATTTGGATCATCATTATAGTCTAGCCGATTTCAAGGAATATGTGGAATATGTGGAAGATGTTGAAGATTTGAAAGATATCGACCAGTTTATCACAGAAGGTCTAAAATATCTCAAAGAGAATAAGACTCCTTCTAAAGATGTCTTCAACATGGACAAATTTCGTCAAATTCTTTTAAGTTTTTTGGAAGCTTGGCTTCGAATTGATAACTATGCCCAAACTGAAATTCCCACGATTGAATTGTGATTTCTGTTCCCCGCGGGGAAAGGAAAATTTTTTAACAGGTGAAAAGACTAATAACACGTGTTACATTTTTAAGATATGGTGTAATTTGAGTTGTTTGCTTGAATTTACCCGGTTCAAATTTACCTTCTTGACCATATCCTGTGAGCATGCGGTACAGATCGTAGTATCTTTGTTGTCCTTCTGGAGCTTTGTCATAAGGAGTTCCCAGAGAACAATCCTCTGAAGTGTATCCTTTCTCATTTTCTTGCACCCAATAATCAAGTAACTTATTTTCTTCTTCAGTAAGGTCCTTATTTTCAACTACATAAGCGGTAAAAGAACCGATTTTATTTTCATCAGTTAAAATAACAATGGTGGACATTTGAAGTTTTCTTTCCTTTGAAAGGGAAAGAGAAATCATTTTTTTGAAGAGCGAATTGTACTTTCTGTTCCCCGCGGGGAAAGAAAAATTTTTAACAACAATTAAAAATCATAAAATTTAATCAAACGAGTTACATTTTTGAGATATGGTGTAATACAGTTTGTCTTCTTAAATTTACCTGGTTTAAATTGACCCTCTTCACCACGGCCATAACCAGTAGTCATATAAAAGATATCATAATGTTTTTGTTCTTCTTCAGAAGCTTTGTCATAAGGAGTTCGTAAAGAACAATCTGCATTCGAAATTCCTTTTTCATTCTGTTTTACCCAATAATCAAGAACTTTGTTTTCTTCTTCAGTAAGTTCCTTATTGTCGACTACATAAAAATCAGGACCTTCCAAGGTTCCATCAACTCCCACTACCACAATAGTCGTCATCTAAAGTTTTTATTTAAGCAAAAAAGATCCTAAAAGAAATCAATTTTTTAGAAGTAACTTGCAGTTGCTTCTGCCCAAGGTTTACTTGGTTTTTTCAATTGGCTATTGACTCGTTCATGGAGGAGATAACTCCAATGAAAGAGTTTAACATTCGAGGCAAAGAATTGATCAATGGGGTGATCAGCTAAATTACCAGAAAGATGAGCACGACATTTCGGACAAGGTAAACAAAATTGAAGACAGCTCACGAAAGCTTTGTAACTTTTCGCATATTGGGTCGTATTATTATAATTTGCTGCAAACCAATGGATCATTTTCCAAGTGGGGTGCGACCAAACAGTGATAGTAATATTTGAATCGGCATACTTTTTCAATAATTCATCATATTGTACCATCACAAAATGATGGACATACTTATTCACTTCTTGATGAAGATTGAACACCCATTCGAAAGCCTTTTGTGAATAGGGATATTTAGCGTAAGCTTCTGTCAACCATTTCTTCTCCTGAGCTGGCATCATTGTAAGAGATGACTCAAAGAGACATTGAAAAGGTTGAATCATCTCCGCTCGGTAATACGACGCCATTGCGTAGAGCATTTGAAAGAAATCAACCAACGGAAAAATAGCCATTTTCTTTCTTTTCTTGAAAAAGAAAAGAATTTAAATTTCCTTTACAATCCATTTCGACTTCGCAAATACTCAAGAATTTTCATGAGAGCTTGACAATCAAGCTGATTATACTTAATAATTTCTTCCATTTCTGGAGTAGGAAAATACGTTTTGTATACAGAGTAATGTTGAACAGCTTTGACAGCAGCAGTTAATCCATCTTGCACTTCTCCTGCTTTGTAATCAAGATGAATCACATTTTTCATCGCTTTAACAATTGATTTTAAAGAAAAATTAAAAGCTCCTTTCACCGTAATTGGTTCTTCTTTAAACACATATAACAAATCAGTCCAACGATCTCCCAAGGAAAAAAGAGGATCGGTCAATTTTCCCATTCGAACCAAAAAACTTTCCCAAATATGATATTCGGCATCAGCCCAATGATATAATTCACTATCTTGACCAATTAAAGTTACAAAATCGGTGGCCATCTTTAATTCGGCAGCATCACTCAATTCTTCTAACGGAAAGGTCTCACAACACCATTCACTCGCTTCATTTAACCAGCCGACACTGATCATGAAAATTCTTTCTTCTCCTAAGAACTCGGGAATAGTTTCAAAATCGACGTAAAACTCTTTCGAATTGACACAAGAAATAGCTTTCTGCATTTTCTCAATTCGATGAGGAAGCATAAAAGGTCCATTTGGGCGATTGACTTCTAAAATAGCATCTAAGATTCTTGCCCGTTGCCCTTGAAAACCAACTGTTTCAGAGGAGAATCCTGGATCATGCCAACTATAAATTTCTTTTTGGAAAGCCTTTTTTCGTTCTTTCATACCACAATACCATAAGGAAGTAATTTCTCCCAATCCTTCCGCCAAACCTTCTTTAAAAGGATTACTTTCATTTGATTTCATATTAGGGTACAATTCTGGGTGTTGAGCCAAATCATCTAACCAATGTTCTCCTTCGCGTCGACAACTTCGGAGCCATTCTGCTCCAGCTTGAACTTCTTGACACACTTCTTTATCACGAAGAGAGAAATGGACTCGACCCAATTTTTGAAAAGATGTGAAATAATAAGTTTCTCCCTTTGACGTTTGTTTGGCAGCTCTGCCGAGTAAACAAGCAAAAGGAACGACAGTTTGTTTCAACTTTTTACTAATTTCTTTCAAAATGGTATGATAAATATATAATTGTCCTTTGTAAGCTCGAATGTGTCCACTGTTCAAAAGGTGTTGTCCATCGGCGGCCAATGGAAGTGTCATGAATTTCACATCAATAATCAGATAGCCATTTTGATATTGTTCGAGTTCTTCTAAAGTGAATGCGTCTGGAATTAAAGTATTTATAATATTTGTGCGAACCAAAAGGTCTGGTACTCCGTAAAACTTTTCTTTTTCTGAATAAATACTTGGTGAAAAGATAACATCTACTTTTTCTCTCATTGCTTGCATTACATTTGATAATTGTAATCGATCGTAATATCCTGGAAACTCTCGATATGAGAAACTTGATTCTTCCAACATCCCCTTCAAAAGGGAAACAATACCTTTTTCAAACTCTTTCCCTGCCTGTAACAACGTTTCTAAAAATAAACTCTTACTCGAAAGTAAAGAAGGTGAATGAATTTTTAACCATTCTTGAAGATGGTCCTGGAGCAAAATGTGGTACAATCCTGTTCCAGAAATCCAATCTCCTTTTTTAGATTCGTGATTTCTTGTCTTCTTTTCGGGAACCTCGCTTGAAGATGACTTTCTCTTTTCAGCCATTTCTTCTTCATCAAAAGGAACGAAATTCATTTTTTAGGTTCAATTAAAAGTTTCTCTTCTCATTTAAAATGAATGCAAGAGTTACTTTGAATCGGGTTTGTCAAGTTGAACGAATTCCTTATCCGGTTTTTAACACGGTAAAAACTGGTCATTTGTGGCAGGCTCAATGTTTATTTCAAAATAAACAACTCTCTAGCATTCAAACTCCACGAAAGAGAGATGCCGAAGAACATCTCGCTCAAATTTGTTTAGATGTTTTGCATTATAATCCCCGGGAAGAAAAGAGATTTGAAGATTCAAAAGAGGAAAGTAAACTTTTACAAGTAATAGCGCAACTGCAACATGAAGTGATGTCACTAAAAACTAAAGTATCTTCCATTACCGCCGAAGAAAAATTTACTTTTGCGGACAATCCCTTTGATGACGAGCTCATTAATTTTTTACAAACCAATTGTCAAGCAAAGAAAATCATTTTCATCCATCCTCCAGAAAAGCCAGCTGTTCATAATCCAGTGTCTGGTTATGATATTACTGTTTATTTTCTTTCTTCTCTTGATGAAATTGAAGTTTATACGGTTCCTTCTATCGAAGGGAGGAAAGGTGTTTTTTATTTGCCTTGTTATGAAACACAGGAAGACTATCGAACTGCATTGTGGATGGCAACTTTTCTTCAATTTGGAGCAAGAACAGTTGATGTCATGAATCAAGAGAGAAATGTTGATTTTATCGAAATGCCCATTAACATGCCTTGATTTATTTCCCGAGGGAAATAAATTATTCTAAACGAAGTTCGCCCGATTGTAGCATTTGTGTAACTAACAATGAGATACGCTCAATATATTTTTGATCAGGAGGGAGACGATAATAAATGATTGCTTTTAAATCTTCATCATTAAGGGCTGCATCAATCATACCATTATCACCTTTCTTTCCAATTACTTTTCCATCATCAAAAATCATTCCTGTCCAACGATGTTCCTTTTGTCCAAATGGATTAATAGTAAGCACATAATTTGAGGTGTCAATAGAAAGTTCTTGAATAAGATGAATTCGACAATAGCTTTGTGTAGGGCTAAAATCGGATAAAGGTTGACCACAAGGTTTACCACATACTGAAAAAATACACGATTTCTTTTTATGTCTATTGCAATAAATTTCTCCAACCAACGTTTTAGCTCCACATGGTTGTCCCATACGAACACCAGACTTCATTATCATTTCACAAGTCCCACCATAATTTTTTTGTTCAGTAGCACCCCCATGACGTCCACATTTTCCATTATTGATGGCAGGTTTCATACACATTTGTCCTGCACGAGCTCCAGATTTCATGATGGTGGTACAAAAAGATCCTTCAGGTAACTTTTTTTCTTCCAGTAAATTTTTGGCACATTCTTTCGAAGCAATTGGAGGAATAAAAGCCTCGCCCGAGGAGCAACTTGAAGTCGGTAGTTCGTCTTCAAATTGGATAATTCTTTTTTCAATTGCCTTTCGAATATATGGCAAGACGGCTTCTAATTCTTTGGGAATAGTATCTTCAAGTTCTCGATTTAAATCAAAGAGTAGACGATTGACATAACGCTGAATGGCATCTTGAATTTCATTCAATGGGGAATTCATTTGAGAAGTGGCAAAGACACTTTAACCCCTTGAAGGATGTTTAACCCCTTGAAGGATGTTTAACTTGAGTTAAACATCTTTTATCTCTTATAAAGAAATCATTTTTTATGTGGTACTTTTTATTTGGATTTTTATTTGGATATCTCTTCGAAGATGTTCGAAGTTTGTATCAAAGAGCAAAACGTGAAAGTGCACGTCCAATTGTTCAGACTCTAACTTGGTTACAAGCATTCGCCTTTCGAGCCTTCGAAAGAAAATGGGAAAAAATTCGAGATCTCTTTCCTCGAATTATTGAACATCAAAAATTTTTAGAAATTACCTATTGGTGGAAAAATAAAAAGTATTGTATTCATGTTCCCATTAAGAGCAGTTCCCGTTTGTTGGCTATCAAGAACAAAGATAATCAAAACATTACTTCCGAAGTGCAAAAATATCTTGGACCACACGAAGATTTTCATGGCTCATTACATCTTCTGCAAAAAGTATTTACTGCTCATGGCACAATTGTAATTGAAAATTTAGGACAAAAAATAGAACTCAAAAACTTTGAAGACTTTATGAAATATTTTTCTTCATTACATGGGGATGCTTTATTAACTAATTCTTCGTAGAAGGTATCATAAATAAAACTCCGTAGAGTTTTATTTATGATACCCACCAAACGGTGATTAGTTATCCTCAATCCAACGAGGATATTGCGAGACAGCGTGACGGAGATTAAAATAATCTACCATCCAATTGCCATAAAAAGTTTCATGATTCTCACAGAGGGCAATCAAGCAGATTCGATGATAATTTTCAATTATTCGACGCAAACAAGAAGGTAGACGAGTTCTTTCTTCTTGTAAGAAAGAGCTCAGGGCGAGATTAAAAAACAATCCTACACACAAGAGAATGTGATAGGCAACAAATGCAATAACAGTCAAAAACAAGTAGACAAACAACATGGTTACTCTTTGCACTTCGAGATTTGTCAAAGATTTTGAAAGAAAAAATCAATTTTCGGGGGGGGGTTCGTGCAAAAAAATGATTGAATCATTTTTTGCCTCTTTAAAAAAGAACCATGTCACTCACTCCAGCAACCGGGTACATTTTTTCATGGTACGCCGAAGATGATGGTGTGATTCATGCGTTTGCAATGTCACCTGAAAATGAAACAATTCACCTAATTATTCTCAATTTTACTCGTTATTGTTATGTTGAACTTCCTGAAGATGTTGATTGGGACAATGCCATTCATCAACGAAGTTTGCAATCGGCGATTGGTAATCTATCTATTGAAATTCATCCGAAACAAATGGTGGTGATGAAAAAACATCGATTATATCAAGCCCATGTTATCCCCACTGCCGAAGGATATCAACGAAAACTCTTTCCTTATCTCTTTGTTTGTTTTGATACACAAAAAGCCATGTTTGATTTTACACGTCGAATGACTTGGGGAATTTATGTCGATTCCCTCGGTCGAAAGTTAAATATGAAATGTCATGAACAAGATGCGTCTCCCTTTTTACAATTGTCTGTTTGTCGAGACATTCCTATCACAGGATGGGTTGACTTTCAAGGAGTTCGCCAATCGGATGACTGGAATAGTTCCTATTGTAAACATGAATATATTGTTGATTGGAGAACTCTCACCTTGTCTAAAAATACTGCTTTGTTAAAAACTTTACCCAAGGTTCGTGTTCTCTCTTTTGATTGGGAAGCAAATTCTACCAATCACAACCGCATGCCTAACGAAAAGAAACCAGGTGATGTGCTGTTCCAATGTTCAATGACCGTATTTGAACACGGTTCAGAAAAAATGGAATATCACTTATTAACTTTAGGCCAACCCGATCCGGCGATAGTTCAAGGTGAGAGAAAAGAGAAAGTACACATTCACAATTTTGCCAATGAAGCTGACATTTTAGAAGGTTTTGCTTCAATCGTTATTCAAATTGATCCACAAATTATTACCGGTTACAATATTATGGGGTGGGATTTTCATTATATGACCGCTCGAGCAAAATTGTTAAACGTATATCAATCTTTTAGTCAATTTGGTTATTTGAAAGGATTTTCTGCAAAAGAGAAAACTATTTCTTGGTCAAGTTCAGCCTTTAGTAAACAAAACTTTTCTTATCCTGATGTTCCAGGAAGAATTATTATTGATATGTTACCAGTTGTTAAAAGAGATTTTAAAATGTCGAGTTACAGTTTGAGTTCAGTATCAGCTGAATTGTTGGGAGCCAATCAAACAAAGGATCCATTGACACCGCAAGGAATCTTTAAATGTTATAAGATTCACAGCCCAGAAACTCTAGGAGTTGTTGGAAAATATTGCTTAAAAGATTCAGAAGTAACTGCCTATCTTTTTATCAAATTGAAGACTTGGGTAGGTAGTTGTCAAATGTCTGCTACAATGGGTGTGCCAATTTTTGCTCTTTCTACTCAAGGTCAACAAGTCAAGATTTACGCTCAAATCTATCGTGACTGTTTCTTGAAAAATACAGTCGTGGAAAAGAATGGTTATGTGTGTGGAAAAGATGAATCTTACACTGGTGCGATTGTACTCGATCCGATTCCTGGATTGCATGAAAATGTGGTTACTTTCGATTTTGCCAGTTTATATCCTTCAACTATTATTGAAAAGAATATTTGTTATTCAACTTGGGTCACTGATGAGAAAATTCCTGATATTGATTGCCATGTTCTCGAATGGGAAGATCATATTAACTGTCCCCATGATACAGTCAAAAGAACTGACAAAAAGAAAGTCTTTTGTTGCAAACGGCGTTATCGCTTTCTCCGAAAACCATTGGGTATTTTGCCCAGTATTTTGACTCGGTTAACCGCAGAAAGAAAGAAGGTGAAGAAAGAACTTGAATCAGTCGAACTCAAAGCCAAGGAAGAAAAAGATACTCTGTTAAAGAAAGAGTATAATATGTACGCCACTATTCTCGATTTAACTCAATTAGCCATCAAATTAGTTTCAAATAGTATGTATGGTGTAATGGGTGTTCGAGAAGGTCGTCTACCTTTTATGCCGGGAGCAATGTCAACAACAGCCGGAGGTCGTGCCGCCATTATGAAAGCCAAAAGTATCATTTTAGAAAAGTTTCCTGGAAAAGTAATCTACGGTGATACCGATTCGCTGATGTATATTTTCGACAACACCAAAGACTTCTTGAAACCATCTCCAGATGGTAAAGAGAGTAAAATGGATTACGAGGAATTTGAGAAGTTTTGTCATCTCGTTTCTGAAACGATCTCCTCTCAATTTGAAAAGCCGATGAAACTAGAATTCGAAAACATTGCCGAACTCTTTTTCCTTTTGACTAAAAAGAGATATATTTCCAAATTGACTAATGGTAAAGTTAAAAAACGTGGTATTATGTTAAGTCGTCGTGACAATGCGGCTTGTTGTCGAAGTGTATATGAAGGATTACTGAAACATATCTTTGCTAAAAGTAGCTTAAACACTGTATTGGAATATATTGTTGAAGCAATGAATAAAATTTATTCTTACAGTTTTCCCAGCAAGGATTATGCCATTACTAAAAGTATCAAAGATGTTAGTGATTACAAGGTGAAACCTCTAGATCTCGATCCAACAAAAAGACAAAAGCAATTAGCCAATAAATTCCTTCCTTACGTCGATCCTCATAACAAAGAAATGACAGATCGAATTGAGGCGGAATATAAACTTCGTTGTTTGCCGGCTCATGTTCAATTGGCAGAAACCATGCGTTCTCGAGGAAATATTGTTGAATCGGGTAGTCGCTTTGCCTTTGTAGTAACTACTAAAGGTGGACCAGTCGCAAAAATGTGGCAAAAGATTGAAAGTTTGGAATATTATACTCGACATCAAGGTTTAATTACGTTGGACACTAATTATTATGGAAAGGCTTTGATTAATCCGTTTGATGAGGTATTGGAGGTTCAATTTCATCTTTCAGGCTTTGTGAAAAAGCAACACAAACTTCGTTTGCAAAAATATATGATGTTGCAAGAATTGAAACAACTTCTTCGCCCTCAACTCGTGGCTTGGACAATTTAAATTTCCCCTTGGGGAAATCTAATGAAAAGGTAATTTTTAAGATATTGAAACGAATAGTGGTTTGAACAAATTATTAAAGGATGTCGCAATTTGATAATGTCATTGAAACGGATTCAATTGTAGGATATTTTGAATTTTCTTAAAGAAAATTCAAAAATTCTTTCAAAAAGAAAGTTTTCCTTTCAAAAGAAAATGGGTCAATTTATATCCGCACCGACGGCAGACCAACTATCAGCTGAACAAATTGCAACTTTTCAACAAGAAATGAAAGGAGTTATTCGAGTAATGGAGGAAAAATTCAAATTTCTTTATGTTGATCCCAAAGCTATCTCACTCGACGCATATAAATCAGATCCCAAAGAATATGTTCCATTAAAATATGAAGGGGCCTTTAAAGAAGTTCATCTCTTTCATCCTGTTATAAAAGAAGACAAACAATTTGTTGCACATAGTTTGGTTCCAGAAGAAGGAATTGTTGGCCTTCAGAAATATCATCTTCAACTTCTTTCTTATATTCAACTTTTGGAACAGTCTCAACCATATGTCACAAAATCGGCTCTCCCTCAATTAAAGTATTGGACTGTGCTTGAAAAAGAACGTACAGGGCAAAAATTTCTACAACTTCTCTTTATTTATGACGAGTTTGATTTTAATTCTTCTCTTCAAATGAAGGCACAACAACAAATTTTTAATTGTCAAATAGTATATTCATATGCTATTCAAATTTTTAAAACTTTAGTAGTGACTAGAAATTTGAAAATTATGGCACATTTTGATGGTAATTTAATTTTTAATAGGAGTAATCCAGAGCATTTAATTATGATACCCAGTCTTCCTTGTGGAGAAAATTATAATCAATGTCAAGATTATCTCACAGAGCCAATTGGAGAAGGTAAATTTCCAGCTGAATTAAAATTTATTAATGAAAAAGCTTTGGCTGAACTTCGATCTCTTGCTTTATTGTTAATTAAATTAATCTACGGGCCTGCCGCAGCTAAATCTTTTCTCGGCAATATTTTTATAAATTCAAAAACGAAAGAAATTTTTGCAAAACAATATTTTGAGAAAAAGAATGCGGTTCAAGAAGAGTTAGCAAATTTGACTAGTTTATGCCGTGAAATTATTGAACCTTTTCTAGGACCTCCACAAATGATTCCCTCACCCGTCGAATATTTGAAACATCTTCAATCTCCAAAAATGGTTAAATTGTTTCAAAGGGGCAGTGTTTCCTTTTCGGCTGACTCTGATGCAGTTGGTCAAGCTTTAATTGGTCAAGATCTCGAGCAAATTCAACAAATTAACAATGAATCATTTAAAAAGCATTGTCTCCAGCGAGAGTCGTTACTAGAAGCTTTAACATCATCTGGCCAGTGCCTTTTCGCAGCTTCATCTGACCTTTCTCGCGAAGAATTTGTTGTGATTCTTAAAGAATTAATTTCTCAATTACCACGCAGCTACCAGTTTCAAGCTTGTTACACAGACAGTGAACTTGATCAAGCCTTAAGACAAATCTATCTTTCGGTGAGCGGCAAACAATAAAAATCAAAGAAAATCAAAAATCAAAAAGATTTTTAATTTTTTAATTCAAAATGTCGCTTTACGAAGTCAAATTCAAAGGAGAACAAAAAGGTCCATGGATCCCTTTTCGTGGAGAAGCTACTGAAGTTATTGAGTCGGGATTTCGCGTGTTAAACAAACCAGTTTTGTTATATGAACATGCTTATGTCGGAGAAAAGATTAATCCAAATGACAAAACTTTTCCAGATGAATTTATAGTACAATTATTTTATAACTATGATCAACAGAGTTTTATTCGTAATAAGAATTTACTCCGCATGCTAGAGAAGATGTCACAAAATTTATCTGCCGAAGGATTTTTCAGCATGGCATCGATTCCTTTTGCTTATCGATTTTATCCTAGTCCTCGTTCTTTTAACAAACAAACGAACACAAGTTATGCACTCATGAGATCACCCCCTGTTTGGAAGCATATTCTCGATACTTCAACTTCTCGTTTTCATTGGTTTATGTTTAATGCGTTGTCAGCTCTTTTTTATCTCCATAAATTGGGTATTGTACATCGTGCTATTTCACCAGAAACTGTCTATTTTTCAAAGGATAATAATGACTATTCACCTTCTATTTTTATTCACGATTTTAGCTCGGCTTGCTGGTTAGAAGATCAAACTGATCTCACTCAAATTGTAAGATGTCGTGAATCACCTCCAATGTATGATTATACTGATCCTGTTTTATTGCCAAAATCAAGACAATTATTGCAACAACAACGAGATAAAAATAAAAGTAAGATCTCTTCCGAAGAAGAAAAGAAAATTCGTGATGACATGGATGGTCTCAAGAAGAAAATGGCCGAGTTAAATAAAGAAATCAACGACGCAAAAGGAAATGATCGTACTCGTCTAGAAGGACAGCGAAAAGAACTAAGAAAAAGATTGGGCGAACTTGGGGGAAAATTACACGGTCGTCCAGGAGAAGGAGAACGAATGTCACAAGCAGTGTACGCTCCTTACACTGATAAATCTGATGTATTTTCAATGGGGATGTTATTTTATCAAATTGCAACTCAAGGCATCGGTTATACCAATGAAGCGCTCGATCCTTGGGATCCAACCAGAGAAAATACTATTAGTATGCCTCCAGATCAAATTGAAGTTTTTAACGCGCGTAAACAGCGTTTAACTCGTACAAATCTTTCGCCATTGTTGCGAGATATCATTTTGGGGATGATTCAACCTGAACATAAAGATCGCTTGGATGCTGGTATGGCTTTAAAGAAATTAATTTCTGCACACAATCCTGAGATGCAGATTCCCGATTTACCACCTTTTACCTCGGGAGCACCACAAAAAGAAATTCTACAATATCTTGGTTCGCGAGAATATCCCGAATTACAAGGAGCAAATATTAATACTCTGGCTAAAATGATGACGCAAAAATGGGCTGATGTTGACGCAAAAATTGACCATCAAGATCCAGCTAGTGAATTTTATGGATCATTCCGAGAAAGTAGGTTAAATCCCTCTCCTCCACCAGCTGAATTTTGGGCTTACTGCGTTGGTAAAGGTTTGTGTTACACAGCTGCGGTGGGAATTCCTCTTGTGGTTGGTGGTTTAAATCCAGTTGCTGCGGGTGTTGGATTGGCGACCGCCGGACTTGGAGCCGCCGGTGTACACAATCGATTGTTGCAAAAGATATCGGAGCGATGGAGACGGTAAAGGGTGGGAAGGATGTTTAAACACTTTTCTCCGCAAAGAAATGTCGGAGATCGATTTTACTGAAATTAATAAACATCTCGTTTCTATTGCCTCATATCGAAATCAATTGGCAAAATGTGAGAGAATTGATGAAATTACCCGCATCAAAAACGCCATCATCGAAGCAGAGTTAAAAATTTTTGCTGAAAGAGAAAAAGGTTTGAAGGTTCTTCAAAATAAGAAAGAAGAAATACTTCAAAAAACAGCTCATCTTCAAATTGAGCTTGACAATTTAAAAACTGAGCTTGACACAGTAAACGTTCAACTTGCAACTCATACTGAAAAGTACAAGAGTTCTGTATTTCGAAAAATTGCCGATTTGGAAGGTGATGGAGAAAAAAAGTAATTTGTCTCTCTTCAAGGAACAGAGAAAACCGAAAAAATGAATTTTTCTTTTCCCGGGGAAAAGAAAACTGGGATGAACCTTCTTCGAGTACCAGAAAATAAGTATGACCTCTTTAACACTCAATACCCAGATATTATGGAGTTTGGAATGAAACAACTTCGCGCAGTCTGGTTGCCGAATGAAATTTCCTATGATGAAGACCGGACTCATTTTCAAGAATTAAAAGATGATCGTATTAAACATATCTTAAAACGAATTATTGGATTCTTTTTTACCAGTGATGGAATTGTATTTGCTAATCTTGACGAAAACTTTAAAGAAGAGTTTAAATCTCCTGATGTTAAATTTACACTTGGAGCTTTTGAAGTTATAGAAAGAATTCACGCAATTTCTTATGGATTTCAACTTGATTCAATTATCATCGATGAAGAAGAAAAGAAAAGTTTAATGAATGCAATTGTCGAGGTTGAATCGATTAAAAAGATGGCTGAATTTGCCTTTAAATATATGAAACAAGAAACCCCTCTTTATTTGAGAATTGTAGCCTTCTTGTGCATTGAAGGTATTTTCTTCTCCTCACCTTTTGCTTTTATTTTTTGGATTCGTAAATACCTTCCCAAGAAATTTCCTGGTATTGTCTCAGCAAATGACTTTATTTCCAAAGATGAAAATCTCCATTCTGAATATAGCGCCTATGTCATCAATTTGTTTCGAAATGAAGGAATCTTTGAACAAAAAGAGGCTACCGCCATCTTTCGTGAGGCCACCGCAGTGGCACTTGATTTTGTTGATGACACCTTTCCTGATGATTTACTCGGAATGACTCGAGGAATGATGCGAACTCATGTGAAATATATTGCAAATCGTTGGGCTCAAATGATTGGATTGCCAGTATTGCATGATGATGCTCGCAAAACGCCTTTTACTTTTATGGACAATATTGCTCTCGGAAAGAAAGATAACTTTTTCGAAGTCAAAGATTTAACAGAATATCAAGGTGCTCCCAACGTCAATGTTTCTTTTACAAATCCCGAAAATGAAAGCTTCTAAAAGTTACAAACTTTTTTTTCAAAAATAAAAGTTCTTCTTTCAATAAAAACACTCCATGCATACTCCGATTGCGCTCGTTTTGGCCGTTGCTGCGGCAATTTCGTTGGTTATCAATCTTTATTATGCCGAAAAGGACCCTGCCAAGGCAAAGAAGGCTTCAATTGCGGCAGTTGTGCTTTTGGCCGTCCTAGCACTCGTTTTGGTCCACAAGAAATTTGGTCTCCCAATGATGGGATCGAGCTACGGCTACGGTGATTTCTAAAGAATGATTCAACCTCTTCAGAATAGTTAAAAATTGATTCTCTTTTTAATCGTATATCAAACTTTTAGAAGTTTGATGAATGATAGTAAATGCATTATTTGTTTCAATTCTGGGCAAGCAAAGTATTGCACCCATGCCTATTGTGTAGCTTGTTTGCGAAAATACTGTGAAAGACAATTAAATCAAAAAAGAAAGTGTTCCTGTGCCATTCCTGGTTGTAAAAGTTATTCTCCAAGTGAATTGAAAGAGATTCTCGATGAAAAATCTTACTCTTGTTACTCCTCTCAAATTGATGAGAATGCAATACAAGACTATTTAAATCGTCATGGGCAACAATGTACTCAATGTCAAGAATGGGTCACCAAAGGTGAAGGATGCAATCGAGTCAACTGTCGATGTGGTTTAAGTTGGGACTGGCGCTATGGGCCACCTCAATTTGTACCACCTTCTTCACCTTCTTCTTCATCAACTTCTCCCTCTTTTTGGTGTTTGCGTTGGTTTCGCGATGAGACAAAGATTTTTCTAAATCAATTAAGTCCACAGACACTCATACTCATTGAACTTGAATTAACTAAAAGTTATTCAGCTTCAAAAGAGATGTCAATTCGGAACATTCGCAATCATCTCAAAAAGTTGTAATTCACTCTATCACCTTTTGAGGTGATAAGGTGAACCATTCTAAAGAATGGTAAAAGGGGAAATGTTAAACTACTCCGAAGAGTCTTTTAAAATTTCCCCAGTAAGGTGTTTTTTTCTTTTGTTAATTAGAGAGCAAAAACTTAATAATCTTTGTACAATGGTCAACATCATTTTTGGTAAGATAATCAAACGTACGCTGCAAATGATAGGGAAGGAGATCTCGAATCGAGAGAATCAAATAGACCACTCCCATACTGAAAAGCACATAGCCAATCAGACAAAGGTAAAATACAAAGAGGAGAAGGTAAAAAAGCCAGAAACAATGGCAAACGCCAATGCATACACAAGAACAACATCAATGAAAGTGGACATTGTTATTTGCAGATACAAAATTATCCAACGATTTTCAAAGAAAAATTAATTTTCAGGTGTGAGCATATTTAACTTCTATTGGGGGTTACTCAGAAAAGATTGAATGATCTTCATTAATCATGTTTATCCCTGAAAATTTTTTCCACAGAGAAAAATGATAAAATCAATTCATAACTTTTAAAAAGTTAAGCAAAGACAATGTCAAAAACTCTTGAATGGTTATATTCACTTGAACCAAAAAGACAAAAAAGACCTTCAACTCCAGAAAGAAAAATATTTTTATTGAAATATATTGCAACTACTGATCGTAATAATCTTTGTTCTTTCTTTCATGTGCTTGATGTCTTAGATATGTATGGTGTATGGAATCAGGAGAGCTTAAACATGGCACAATACCTTGTCGCTCAATACTATTTTATAGATAATGGTATGAAAGTTTCAGAAGAAAAGAGTGCTCACTTTTTTGTTAAATTAGCTTGTTCGTTGCACTTTCCTTCATTTTTTTACTATATTACCTTGCTGAGCAAGCAAAAAAAGTGTCATAAAGATGAAATTGATACATACTTTAATGTAGCACTATTGTTAATGTTATCAAATGATTATTACAAATATTCGAACTATCAGTTGATCCAAAGTGTTTTTCTTTTATTTGAAAAGAAAGAAGGGCCTGTATCATTAAAGAAGATTTTTTCAGATATTCTACTTCAGGCTGAAGGGCAGTTCCCAACTGAGATGTTAATTCTTTGTCGAAAAGTACAACAAAACTTTATGACATTGACTGAACAACCACTTGAAGAAGTTAAGTATATTGACTTAGTTTGTCCACAACGAATTTATTCTTTCGATCAAAAAGATTTCCCTTTTTCACTCAACTCTTTACGACTTGGTGTTGGTGTATTAGGAACAGTTTATCAAGATAAAAACGGAAATGCTGTTAAGAGATGTAAATGGGAATACAAATCGGATGTTATGAGTGAAACATCGTTAGTTCGTTTTTTGGATCATCCCAATTTAATTCAACATTATTGTGTTTCTGTTCACAACATGGTACATCTTCGCTTTCATATTGAAATGCCCCGTTTTCCATTTAATTTAAATGATAAGTTTAATGAGATACGTGGTAATTCAAAAATTATTAAACCTATTATTGCACAGGTACTAAAAGCTTTATTGTATCTTCACGAGCGCTCGATCCTCCACCGAGATGTTAAATTATCAAATATATTGTTTGATGAAAAATATCACGCCGTTTTGTGTGATTTCTCTTTGGCTAAATTTTCTCCAATTCAAGAGAAGGCCGAAAGACTTGTACAAACTTATGAGTATCGAGCTCCTGAAGTATACACCAATAAAATCTCCACCGACAAGATGGATATTTGGTCGGTGGGAAGTGTATTAATTCATCTTTATTCGTCAGCCCGGTTTATACAACATTTAAAAGGAATCAATTCAATTGGTGAAAGAGAATGGGGCATCATGATTCGAAAAGAAGATTGGTGGGAACCATTGGTTGAAATCCAAGATCTCTTGTTGAAAGATTTAATTCGACAGATGGTCAAACAAGATCCCTCCCAACGTTATTCAGCACATGAGTGTTTACAACATGAATACTTTTACAAGAAATAACTTTTCTCTGCGGAGAAAATTGACTTTTTCTTTTGAGACATTTGAATAAAAATGTCCTTCGAAAATGCAACGTAATATCGAGATTCTTCACCAACAGCCAAAGTCGGCTGGAGTGATGTTGATTGCTTACGATCATGTATTATTCGTGAAAGAAAAATCCTCTGGAAAGTGGGGTTTTCCCAAGGGTTCGATCGAAAAAGGTGAAACGCCTGAAGCTTGTTGGCAACGAGAATTGTTGGAAGAAACTACTTTAGATATTAAGAAATATCAATACAGAACTACATATCGGAAAGTCCGTTCGCGATATCTTGTCCACACTGTTCGAATGTATCTTCCACGAGACGCCTTTCAAACTATGAAAGAAGAGATGGATCAAAAGAGTACCACTGAAATCAAAACAATGAAATGGTTCCCTCTTGAAGAGGCGAGCAAAATGATGGATCGAGTGAATGATGTCACCCGCAATACAATGACGTTGAAGACCCATTAAAATTTTTATCTTTCTTCGGAAAGATAAAATGATTTTCCTTCTTGGATTGAAGAGGAGAAAACTCCAAGAAAATTGACTTAAAGAATTTTTTCTCTTTTTTACAGAGTTAAAGGATGGTCCTTCCGCCGTTAAAGCGTTATACCATTACTTTTACTGTGGCAACCAATTGGAGTATCAATCATATTCTTTTCTTCCAAGAACATCAATTTGCTCAATGTTCCAAAGATCCTCTCTTAGATTTGAAAAAGAATCAACACTCTCTGCCCCACGTTCCAATTGGTACCATTTTGTCCCTGAAATACAAAGATGAAAATGGAAAGGTTCACTTCCGCGGCTATGGAAATGCGTCTACATCTTGTTTTTCCAATGTTACATCGGCCAAAATTTATGTTGGTAAAATTGTTGATGTAAAGATACCTTCTTTTGGGAAGATTCAAATTACTGGTTGTCTTGATGATTCACAAGCATACAAAACCATTCAAACAATTTGGAAGTCAATTCAAGAAATTGAAAAGAGAAAACCCGGATTTGTTACACTTCCTCCACAAGAGCCTCCGAAAGCAATTTACAATCCCGTAATGAACAATGTGAGTATTCATATTAATTTTGAAATTAATCGTAAGAAATTACAAACTTTTCTATATCGTTACCAAGGAGATAATTTTCTTCTTCCCGTTAAAGATGAAAGATATGCTGGAATTAAAATTGAAGCCAAAATAAATAGTATTTCTGAGATTCCGATTGTCCAACATCGATTTTTAAATGGAAAATGGTACAGTTCACAAGTAACAATGAATGACTTCTTGGCATTGCTGACAGGTAAAAGTCGAAAAGAAGAATTGATGAAGAAGTATCAACATGTAATTTTAATGTTTCACTCAGGTAAATTAATTTACATTGCTCCCCGCTTTGAATTAATGCCTGAATTCTATCGCTATTTTCTTAATATTCTCCAAGAGAATCGCGACAAAATCGAGGAAACTTGTCAACATGAGACTTCAAAAATAACCACATAAAAAGTGGACAATTTCTTTCCTCGCAAGGAAAGAAAACTTTTTAAAATTCAAGATCGGGAGATGTAAAAGAAAATTCAGTGCCCAAATCTTCGAAAATCCATCCATTTTTAGTTTGTTGTAACACAGGGAAGTGGAAGGGATCGCTTGCTATGTCATATTGACTCACCAAGCGATAATTGGTGTTGTCCAATTTACATGTATTCATTCGGACGTAGACTTGGTCATTAACGAGTAAAATGACTTCATCTTTACACTGTCGTAAGGAAAGAGTAATTGGATCTTTGCAATCTCCTTGAATTTCATTCGCATTGCGAATATTTGTAATAGTTCGTTCAATTTCATTGGGAGAGAGTAAAACCAATTTCTTCCGAAAAGAAGGGTGCAACACAACCGAGACCCATTGCTCTCCTCGCAAAAAAGATAATTCAGATTTGTCATTGTAGAGTCTCAGATAAGCATGTTTGACATCCTCTTGATCTACAGTAGCAAAATAAAGATCTTCCTTGTTAGTTGGAGTAAAAATGAAAACAAGTTCAATTGCACTCTTGTCAACTAGTGACAAGGTTTGAACACTAGTATTCCAATAGGGAGTATAGTCGCTTTTTTCGAGAAGAGGAAGTTCTTCAGCCATTTAAATCTTTGTCATATTTCATCTTTTACAAAAGATAAAAATCAATTTTTTAGAAAGTCTTTGAACTATTTCATACAAAACTATACCATAGGCTATAACACAACTACCAATTATAACACATCCAATAAATTCCATTTATTTTAAAGGAATTACGTTTAAACCAGTGCTTTCACACGTTAAGCCAATTGATATCTCTCATATCGGTAACACATATTTCCGATGAGTGGAAGATGAAAGAAAGCCACCCAACCTAAAATATAAAAAGCCCTTACTGCCGAAAGATATGAACGATGATTTTGTTTCCACCATTTTTCGTCTTCAGAAGATATAAATTGACTCTGATATGCTAAAAATAAACAATAAATACTTCCAAGTATCTGAAAAATTGCTAAAATAACTAACAAATAAAAATCATATTGAAAAGAACCATTGTAATATTTTTTCCTACATAAAAGTCCTATCAAAGTAAACAAAATTACAAACATTGCAATCAAACAAAAGGTTAAAATTGATTGCAAGGAAAAAACAATATTCCCTGGATCTTCTGGAAAAGAAAGAAATATAATTTCACCATTAAAGAGAAGAAATAAACTATAAATAATTGTACTTAAACTAAAAATAGCAATTGAAATTGCTAGAGAGAGTTGAAAACATAAAGTTTTGTTGTCACTGGGACATTGTAACATTTTTTTTTGTAGAAAGATACCATCACTCAATTTATTTTTACATAGTAATTAAACGCTTTGCTGGTTAAACGCTTACGGATTATTTCAAAGATGGAAGTCTTCGGTTGTATTATGATTGGATTATATGGTATGGCTTGTTGTCTTCTTTCAAATGATCAACAAACATCCAATGAAATAAAACAAAAAGATGATGAACTTCTCTTTGTGAGCATTGTACCTCAAACTTTTGAAGAAAGAAGTATTTCTCCTTCCCAAGAAAGCGAATCATCCATTGAAAAAGATGAAGAGAATACCTTAAAACAGAGATATTCTTCTCCGATAGAGGATATGGAGATTGATGATTGGGAAAGTCTAGTTTAACTCCGGAGGTGTTTATTTCTTCCAATCATTAATATGTTTATTACAATATCTTTCTGGAAATGGTAAAGCTGGATTATATAATCGAAGTTGTTCAGCCCTCTTTAAAAGTGTATTATAAATTTGTCCAAATTCAGCAGGATGATCTTCATCATCTGGTGGCCCTTTAATATGGCCTGGTGTTAAAACATGTGCAATTTCATGTAAATAAACATACACAAGGAAGTTTTCAAAATACGGAGATTGACTATCATCATGAACACAAAGATAAACTTCTGTTTTTTCTAAAGCATATGTATTGGAGGAATGGGGATAAACATTTACCTGGGCAATAATTGGATGTACTGGTATTAATTTTTGCTTTAATTCTTGCAAACGTTGATAATCATTAGCATTTTTCTTGTGTACCACTGGATGATAACGATTTCGCCAAATCAACCAGACAAGCAAAAATAAACCAAAGAAAAGGATTTCTTTCATTTTAGAAAGGGGAAAAATTTTTATCCCGCGGGATAAGAATTTCATTACTTCTGGTTATTTTGGTGAGATATTTCTACTCCACCTGATTTTACAGAAGGTTTTATTGGAATCTCAGATTCTTCATTCATGGCAACATCTTCCGTGATATGTGACGATTCATCTTCATCTTCATGTGAGGTGTCATCATCTGCGTATGAAATGTCTCCATTGTCTTTAATTTCATAATATTCCAACCTTCTTTTTTCCGGAGCTTTCCTCGGTGGCAGTTTTTCTTCATTGTTTGTTTCTCGACAAGAACAATGCCAGACCGGACGTTGACATGAAATACAATAAAAATTAACAGGCAACATACTTCCAACTCGGGCACAACTGCCGCATAACTGGGAAAAGCTGTCAATTTCCGTCTGACAGCTTGAACAAGTATTCATCTTTTCTTTATTTTTTTAGAATAAGGAAGAAAAAATCATTTTTCCTCTTCGCAAAGAGGAAAATATTAATTTTCATCAGAAGGTATAATCATCCATTTACCTTCTTTTGCTAAAAAGGGCAATGAAGTCAAACCGTTGTAATCATCTACTATCAAATTAGAATTCATACAATGTAACCTTCCTTTATATCCACCCGAATTTTCAATAATATCATTCTCCAAAGATTTCTCTTCGACGTGGGTAGTAAAATCATCATAAAAACTAAAGATTCCAAGGTAGTAAATGTCTTCATCTTTTTGAAATCTTTTCGGGTACCACTTTCGCATTTGTTCAGCCAGAGAAGTTGGCATCAACGTCACAGACAAATGGTTCTTAATTTCATTAAAGAGATGTCCATATTGTTCGAGATAAATTTTAATTATCTCCCGTTCAAAAGAAAGGTCAGGCTGTTGCTTTGATAATACACTAAAAGGTAAACCTTCACTTTCATATTCTGAAATTGAGTCTTTTTTCTCTTGATACTTTTTCATTCCCTCTCCTTCTCGAATAAAAGAAAGAAGTTGTGGACACAATTTTAAGAAATCCGAATCACATTGAACTCCATACATCCAATTTAACATAGTGCTATCACCTTCCAAAATACCAATCAAATAATCAGAAGGAATTTGCAATTCTTTTTGAAACTTTGCAGAGAGAAAAGGACGAAAGGTATCTAAAATCTCTGAGGCTGAACGAACACAGCCATAAAACAGAATTGCACTTAACATCAAAGAATTTTAATTGTCTTGAATTATATTGAGAAAATAAATTCAATTTTCATTTTGAATTGGAGTTACAATATTTCTTTCCACAACAGGTGTTTTCAAAATGCGTAATTGTGATTCCAAATCTTTAATCTTTTTCTCATAATCAAGTTGACGTCGTTTAAAGTCACTCGTTACTTCTTGTAGCTTATTGTTATTATTTCGTAAATGATCTTCTAGAGTCTTGATATGTCTTGAACGACCTTCCAATTGAGCTTTCAATTCTTCTTCTACAATAGCCAATTGAGAATATTTGTCATGTAAACGATGTAATTCTTCTTTTGTTTGAGTATCTTCTTCAGTTGTTTTCCATGTTTTTAACATATTTTCACGTAAGGTATTATTTTCTTCACACAAGGAAGCTACTTTTCCTCTCAACCCTCCATTCTCTTCCTCCAAAGTTAATGACCTTTGATTAGCAAATTTAATGGCTTGATCGGCAGTCTCTTCTTTTTCTTTCAAACTAGACTGAGATTGTTCCAATTCTTTTTCTAAAGTATAAATTCGTTCTTGAATTATGGTTTGATTTTGTCGCAAGTTCTCGATTTCCAGTATCTTTTGTCCTAAATCATCCTGGCAATGACGTAAATCATCTTGATATTTATTTGCTTCTGAACGAACTTTTTCGATTTCAGATTTAACCACGCTAATACCTTTTTGTAATTCAGTGACTAAAGCAGTCTTACTGTCAAGTTCTTCGGCCAATTTTTGGAATTGATCCAATGATTCTTCATAATTGGCCGGTGTTAAAGTTGGTTGGACAATGAGATTATATTCTTTCTTGAAATCTTTGACATCAATCCCTTTTTTCTCACAAATGTCAATCAGACGATTTAAATCGCTGGTCAATGCAGAAATAATGATTTGTTGTGTTGCTAATTTTTCATTTGCCTCGTAAAGCAATCGTTTATATTCTTCAATATTCATTTCTAAATTCACCACTGGTTTATTGAGAATAGTTTGTGTAATTGCCCCAAATCTTAGTGTCGACAAGGTTTCTTCATAATTAAATTTAGCTGGTGAACAGGTGATCACAAGATGAGTTTTACTATTCCCACCCAATGAATCAGTCAAGAGCCGTGTCAACTTTGAATCGCGATAAGGAATAAAAGGTTTCTTTTCAGCCAAACAGCGAATAACAATACCTAATGTTAATAGAGATTTATTGGTGGCATTGGCCTGCTTGAGTAATAAACCTTCGGCTTTGGTCTTGGCAATTTTTTCTGAACCAGCCAAATCGACAAAGACAATACGAGATGTAATCTTTTTTCCTGTTTTCACATCAGTTTGTTGTACGTGCATCACTAAGATTGAATGACTCCGAGAAGAATGAGCATTTAAAGCGGTTGCGGCGACTGTTCGATTTAATTCACCTTTTCGCATAATTCGGACAGCATCTTCAAAACAATTGACATAAGTCTCGGTTACTTCTTCAATCCACAATCCACGAAAGCGATCTTCACGAATTTTAAGATCATCTCTCAAGGGTGCTAATAAATCGCGAATTTTTTCTAAATAAATTTCCACATAAGACATACTTACAAGAAATTCATATCCTTTTTTGTTGCGAATTGCGGTAAAGAGATCTTTAATCAAACGGGGTACCACTCCCATTTCACTTTCTGTTTTCCATAATTCACCTTCTTGAGAAAGAAGATCGGCATTGTCGACTGCTGCCGCATAACCGGTCATGGTAGTTGTTTTACCTGAATTATGAGTCACAACTCCATCTGCAAGTAAAAACCTCGCAGGACATCCTTCAATCGGTTTTAATTGAAAACCAGCATATAATCCCATACTCAATTCCTCAAATTGAATGGGGTAGACGATCAATTGTTTTTTATGTTGTCTGACACCAAGATATCCACGTGGATTCTTTAAGACTTCTTTCAAGGGGATATCCACAATTTTACCTTGTAATGATAAAGTTAGAACGTGATCAAGATTGACTGTATAAAAACTTTTACTTTCAGTGTCAATTACTTTGTACATATGAGAAATACCAGTATATAATTTGATTACTTCACGAAGATTTCCTTGATCATCTAGTAATTTGTCTTCGATTTTGATATCTCTGGCTTGAATCGGTGAACCATCAGCCAGCATCACTAAAGTATCAGGAGATAAACAAGCCGATTGACCGTAAGCGAAAATAGTGGCATTGTACCCTTGAAGAATCTCATGAATTAAGGGTTTTCCCACTGCAGTGTATACTTGTTCCTGAGTCGCTTTCTCATCAAAGACTTTATCATAGAAATATTTATTTTCTTTGGTTTCTTGTGGGAGATGTACAACATTTCCTTCCAAACGAATCATTCGAGTTGCACCATTTTTCAATTCTGTTTCATTACAAGGTCGAAAACGACAAAAAACTTTGACATTTTTGTCTTCAACCGAGGTTTGCTTATCGGGGAGTTTTTCTTTCTCACCTTTTGGTTCTCGTGGCGAAAGAACTTTATTTTTTCCCTTCATAAAAAAGAGATTTTCTTTTCTTAACATTTTGAAAAAAATAAAAGTTCTTCATGGAATTTCTCGAACGAAATCGAAATTTGGCCGATCAATCACGCTTTGCTGAGGCAATGCGAAAAATTCAACAAAAAAGTCTGGAAGAAAGACGGGCAGAATGTAAAAGAATTTTCGTCAAAAAGCCTTCTAATATTCCAGTAATCGTGATTCCCGCCAAAGGAATTCAACTCGACAAGTTGAAATACATTTGTGACAATGATATGACGATAGAAAAATTAAACTATGTGATTGTCAGGCGAATTATTTCTTCTACACCAGTGCCTGAAAGAGCCTACTTTTTTATTACCGAGGATAAACAAATTCCACCAACTGATATGTTAATTCGAGACCTCTATCGTAAACAAAAAAATGAAGATTTTACTCTCCATCTTTACTTAATTGGTGAAGATACTTTTGGTTGTGATTAAAAAGTTTTTCTCCCTTTCAAAGATGAACATTCAAGCAGTCTGGCAAGATTTTCAAAACAACAACGACCGTTATCGTCAATTGTTAAATAAATTTGAAATTAATATTCCCCCCGATGTGAAGTCTCTCGAATCGTTTCGCCAATGGGTGGCAGTTGATCCTATGCCTCCATCAGAAAAAAGATTTAAAGTTTTAACTCAACCCGAAGATGAAAAATCCTTAATTCCTCGAGCAACTGCTCGTGTAAATGAAATTCAAGAAGCAACCAAGCGAAGAGCTTTTGACGATGGTTTATATTTGGATTATGGCTGTAGTGATGGAAAAATGACTCTTGAAATTGCAAAAAAGTTAAACATTCCGTACAACAACGTATACGGAGTTGATAAAGCTGAATTCACTGGAGTTGAAATTAAACCAGTCCTTGATAAAGCTAATTTTATACTACTTGATCGAGAAAGTGGTGTACTCCCTTTTGGTAATGAGAGATTTGATCTGATTTCAGCTTTTCAAGTCTTACATCATATTCGAAATCCTGAACCAGTAATCAGAGATCTCGTTCGCATTTTGAAGAAGGATGGCATTTTTCTGTTACGCGAGCATGATGCGCAACCAGAAGATCATCGTTTAATTGATTTTGAACATTTGATTTATCCTCATTCCAACATCGAGACCAATTACATTGGTAATTATCATTCTTCCGTCGAATGGGATGCTTGGTTGATTAAAGCAGGTTTAATTCCAATCGGATTTACCTTTACAAAAGGACAAACCTTTTATTATATGAAAGCTTACACTAAAAAATAATTAAGTTTCCGCGGAAACTTAATGAATGAGACGAGAGCGAATATCCTTCCAAATTAAAGTTGGATAGATGACACATGTTGTGTGAGCTCCTTCGCAGATAACTAGATTTACTTGAGGAATTTCTGCAATTCCATACTCAGGCGGAACATGAAAGTCATAACGGCTGACTACACAACAATAGTTATGTTTCGACTGTTTTAATTTCTCTCTTAATGAAGAAATAATATTACAATCTGGATGCATTGCAAGATATCTTTTTTCTTTGAAAGGAAGAAAACGTAAAGCGGGAGCTCCTTGTAAAGGTGCATTCAAGGTGATTACTTTAGTATTATAAGGAATCGTATGTTCGGCCATCCATGCTGCTAACAATCCTCCCATTGATGTTCCTATCAAAGCAGAAATACGAATTCGGTTATCAATCAAGAGAGAAATTAATCGATCAAGAAAGCGGACATAATCATCAAAGGATAAATCTTTCCGAGATAAATTAGGCAAGATAATTGAATGTTGTGGAAAAGTTAAGCGAAACTCAGGTATTGAATATCTCCATTGTTGTGGACAACTTGAACTTCCATGAATGGCAATTACAACTGAATCAGACAATGGACGATCGGGAAAAGAAGTAAAATTTTCCGCGTCAACTTCTAGCACATCGTCATCATCAAATTTCTTTTGACGACAGCGGAGACACAAGTAATACAATTTAATAGGAATTTCTGAAATTTCATGCCAAATTCCTCGCCAACTTAAATGTTGACGAGAAAATTGAAAGAAGCTCATCTTTAACAAACAAAAATTAAGTTTTAAATCATGGACCGAGATGATGCTTTTTTGTCAAAAGCTTTACAGCGAAACATAAAACGGAGATATTTGTTTCCTCCCAAAGTGCCACCTGTTTTTACATCTCGTGAAGAACGAATAACATATATTTTAGAAATTTATGGTTATATGACATTGCGAAAAAACGATTTTCCCTACGCCGCTGCAATTCAATCTATCTGCTACAGCGATACTTTACCTTCAATTGACCGTGAGCTTCTCTTTGGATGTATTGGAATGGGCATTTGTTTGGAAGAAGCTTCGTTGGATGATTGTTATTTATATGAAATTTTCTTGGCATCAGGCCATTCCTTCGACGAAGAGGGTAATGAAAAATTTCGTTTGACCCTTAAAGCTATTGATCAATTTCCCAACATCTATCTTGAAACACCAGATCGAATGTTATCCCTGTTTTGGAAGGATTATCTTTCACTTGAAATGTATCAAAAAATTTTACTTCATTTATGCCATCATCCCTTTGAGGGGAAGAAAACTGCACTTCCCTTCTTACAAGAACGGGAGATTCAACCTTTTCTTTCCTTTGAAAAAATTGTAGAAAAAAAGATACCACGTTGGAAATTTCTCCCTCATCAAGAAGACGACAGTCTTTATCAAGGTGCTCATTCACAAACTAGAAGATGGGTCTCAGCAGAAGATCCCGAAACTTACATTGTCAAAACTTATGGTAATCAACTTGAAATGGAGGCGGGCATTCGAGAACTTTATTCTTTAACTATTTTTGATCATCCAAATATTGTCAAGTGTCATGGTTGGTCTATTTCCGAGGATTTTACTCAAATTCAATTTTTCTTGGAAGATGGTGGAGAAGAAATTGATTGTCGTTACACCACTTTAAAATGGTTGAAGAAATATACACCTCAGATTTTAAGAGCTCTCCGTCATATTCACACTCGAGGATTTGCTTACCGTGATTTGAAAACTCCCAATCTTGTCTTTCGTCGTGGTAAAATTACATTAATCGATTTTGGCATGGTTCGTCGAACAAATTGTGTTGGTGGAAGTCCTTACATGATGTCTTTTGCAATTGGACCCGCGGAAATCTTTGCAGGAAGTTGTATTTATTGGGGAGCAGTTGATATCTGGTCATTGGGTATGTTACTTTATGTTTTAACACAAAAGAAGTATCCACTTGGAGTAAAAGGAATGGCCTCTTATCGGGGAAAATATTTATATACTAAAGCTTTTCTTGAACAATTAACACCAGAAGAAGAACTTGAATTTAAGCAGATGAAGAAAAATAATACATCTTTAATAATTGACGGAAAAGTGTCTGATATTCAAAATCAAAAATTAAGAGCTTTGATTAAACGATGTTTTTCCGCCAGAGCACCTTCGGCAGGTGAATTATTGCAAGATCCTTTCTTTGAATAATTTCTGAAAAGAAATTATTTTAAGCATTTCGAAGTTGATTTAGAAGAGATACAGTAATGGGAGGATGATTTTTCTTTTCGGCAAAGGCTAAAATATCCTTTCTTCTTTGTTCAAATTGTTCAAGTTTATAAGAAGTATATTTTGCATCGAGAAAGTTATCCAGAAAGTCTGCCACTTTAATCATAAAACCATAAACTGACAAAGATTCCAATTTTATTTTCATATATTCAATCTTATTCAGTTGGTTTATTTTTGATTGATCATTTGTTAACTCCTTGACTAATAAGGAAATTTGTTGATTAAAAGTTTCTTCTAATTCTTCTGGAGTGGTTTTCGTATCTTCCAAAGTATCATGAAGTAAAGCTGCCGCTAAAATGTCTTCATTTTGCATTCCATGTTGACGAAGTAAACTAGCAACTGAACAACAGTGGACAATATAAGGCAAATGTGTAACTTTACGCTGTTGATCTTTATGTTTGTGGAGAATAAATGTAAGAGCTTTGGTGAACATAAAAATGATTTTACTTTTTGGAAGAAAACTGTTAGAATCAATTTTTATGGAGTCACACTTCTTTTCTTTCAAAAAAGAAACTCTGAGTCCTCCAGAAAGGACCGAGGGTATTGAGTATATTCTCAAGGTCTGCGATGAATACAAAATGAATGTTTATACATCTTTGATGGCTATTGAATTTTTTGACCTTCTTTCATTCAAAATGAAAGAAAAAGATACTGTTCCCTTTGTTTGTGTTTACTTAGCTTTTCTCTTTCGTGGCTCTGAAAATCAAAACTTTTTAAATGGTCCAGAGTGTATCAAATATGAAGAAGAATTGTCTTCTTTGTGTTTTGAAGTAGTAGCTTCATTCAAAGGACCTATTTTTAGACCTACTGCAATGAGATGTTTATCACTCTTCTTACAAAGAAATTGTACTTCCTTTGAAGAGAATATGATCCTGCTAGGTTATTTGAAACAAAAAGTTACTTCTTGTCAAGAGATCTGTGAACTCGTCTCTCCCCTCTTACCCGAAGAAAAGAGAGTATCATTTTCCACTTTTGTAGAAAATGAAATAAAACAAACTTCCTCGAAACCCTTTTACCGGAAATACAGTCCAGGAAAAAGAATTTGTTGTCTAGGTGAAGGGGCTCATGCGAAAGTTTATTGTTGTTTGGAAGATGAAACAACTAAAATATACACTGCTGTCAAAGTCTATAACATTGGTGAGGGAGAAGAATTGAACGCACTTCGAGAAATTGCGTTGTTAAGTTCGGTATCTCATCCTTCAATTGTGCCATTTTTTGGTTGGAGTTTTGAACCGAAAGATCAAAAAGTTTACCTTTATTTGGGACAGGGATATAGGGTGCCTCCTCATGATCTCTCTGAAAAATGGATTCAACAATATGGTTATGAAATATTGCAAGCGATTGATTATCTTCATCAAAGAGGATTTGTCCATCGCGATTTAAAACGAACGAATGTAGTTTATTCAGATGACAAAAAGCATGTCTGGTTGATTGATTTTGGTATTTCTCGTGAAGAACAAGCTCATGGAATGAGTGCAAAAATGGCCCCTCAAATTTTAATGCCTCCTGAAATGATTGAAAATTTAGATTATGATGCCTCGATTGATATTTGGCAACTCGGGCTCTTTTTTGCCGGAAGTATTACCAAAGACGAATCTTTTCCCTCGGCATTGACTGATACAGATTTAACTTATCAATTGTTTTATTTTAAAAACAATCTTTTGATTCACGAAAATTCTTACCGACCTACATATCGACTCTCCAATATTGTCAATCCTACTTTGAGAGACTTTATTGCTCGTTGTCTTACCGATTATTACCTTCAAAGACCAAAAAGTCATGAATTACTTTCACATCCTTTCTTTAAAAGTTCGATTCCAGAAAGATCTCTCAAAGACATTTAAAAATTGATTTCTTTTCTCGCGGGAAAAGAAAAAGTATTTTATTTCCCATGAAGTTTTCAGATCAGTGTATTGAGCTCGAACAATTAATTCCACGATTGAGGGAGCTAAAACCTTTTTGGATCTTTCTTCGTAAAATAGTTAATAACATTGGAAATATTGAATATCAATTTAGCCACCAAGAGGAAAGCTATCTCTGGTCAATTTGGGTGAATCAAAGTTTAGAAATGATCGGCTTTGTTTATAAAATTGAAACAAATGATGGTTATCTCGAAGTCTGCGAATCCTTTCTTCATAAATATCAAAATTTGAATGATATGATTATGAAGATGGATCTCGAAATTAAACAATTTCTCGTGAAACAGGAGGAAAAGTATGAACGTCTCCGTATTAACAAAGCACGATATTCAAAAGAATATCGTGCACGTAAGAAAATGTCTCGGATTGTAATGGCCAAAGCTTAACATCCATTACAGAAAAGATGAATGCAAACTTTCTTTCTCTTTGGAGAAAGAAAAGGAAGTTTACTTTCGGAAGGAAGTTTAAATACCCTTCAAATGATCAAGATGAAAAACTTGAATTTGATATTCAATTTCTTTTCGAATATCTTCATCTGGAGGAATAAAATTTGGGGGCTTGACCCACTTGCCAATTTCATTTAGATAACCACCTGGACCAAATTTTGTCATATTAGCTCGATGAACCAAATTCCAAATGGGTTCAATCTGCAATCCAGTATTACTCAAATGTTGGAGACAATAATAAATAATATCGATCAAAGCATCAACTTCCTCGGTGAAATTTTTAGCTTCGGCCAATTCCTGTAATTCATCTTTTACCATTTGAGTAATAAATGCTCGGTCAATTCTTGACTGACCTGTAATTTTCTTGATGCATTGATTCCTCCTCTTTGTAAATTCAAGACAGTCTTGGAAGAAACTTTTACTTTCTTCCAGATGTTTGGCTTCTGCCGAGGCCACTGCAAGCAACCTTTTCAATTCTTCATTTTGTTGCTGTAGTTTCGAAAGTTTTTGCTGTGTGCTTCGACGAAATTTTCCTTTTGAAGAATGAGGCATTTTTTCCTCTCAATTTAAAAAACGCAATCAATTTTTTGGAGAGAAAATATTTTGGTAATAGAAATGAGCAGACTCGTGAGATTTCCCTCTGTTTTTAATTCAGGGGTAAATCCAAATATACATTTTTTAATTCCTTCAACGGGGCCAACAGGAACTATTGGAAGTACAGGACCAACAGGAGCTAATGGAAGTACAGGACCAACGGGACCTGGATTTACTGGGTCTGAAACAGTTCAAGTTGTTGATGTAGGAACAGATCCAAAATGGACCGGAAGTACAGTAATGACAAATGATAATTTGGCAGGTACAATGGAAAGAAGATATATTACATTAGCAGCCGGGGGAAATGGTTATATTCAATATAATTTTGGACCAATTTCCACCGGATATTATAACGTTAAATTTCATTTGAACAGAGCCAGTAATCAACCAAGCTTAACTGTTTCTGAAGTGACAACTTCGACAACATTGTTAACAATTCCTTTTACACATTTGTCAAATTATCTTGGAATATATGAAACTGGTATATTCCGTTGGTTAAATCCTGGAGATTTAATTATTCGCTGGGCAGGAACCTCAACTTCAACCGGAAATAATTTTATTATTGTGGTAAACAATATGCAACTGTTAAGATATCTTCATTAAAATTGATTTCTTAAACAGAGTGGATTCGAGAAAGCAAATCGTCTAAACATCATCCGGATTAGTTTAAACATTTTCTCTCTTTTGTAAAAATGGAATACAAAACACAAGACCAATTAGAATTGGATAATATTTTACAAGATTGGGAAAAATTTCTTAACAATCACCGTCAACAACCATCTGAAGAAGAACTTAAGAAATTCCCCAATGGAATTGTTATTAATGATTTAGTTAAACATGCCGGAGGATATGGTGCAATTGGAATTTTTGAATTTCAAAATCGTCCTAAAATTTCTTATGTTTATAAGATTTGTACTGAACCGAGTTTTAATCTCCGCCATGAAATGGCCAATCTTGACATTCTTCGAGGATCAAGAGCTTGGTGTCCTCATTTTTGTGAAAGTTACGGCATTGTGCGAGCTAAAGTCGACCCAGTAGGCGGTTCTCTGTTCAAAGAAAGTGAGACAGCAATTGAAGCCGATATTGCCTTGATGGAATTTATTCCCGGTGAAGCTTTTAGTAAATCAATTAAAGAGCTTAACCACGACCAGATTCTATCAGTCTTGCAACAAACGTTATTGGCTATTGATATTATGCAAACCAAATTTCAAATGTCACATTATGATCTCCATACTTCAAATGTGATGTTAGTGTGTTGTCATCCTGAAACAGTTTTTGTTTACAAATGGAGGGGAAGAACCTTTGTTATTCCTACCAGAGGTGTCGTACCAGTGATTATTGATTTTGGATTTGCCTATTCTAATTTACTTGAAGGTCCATTTTATGCCTTGATGTCTTTCACCAATGATGGATGTTTGGGATGCCAAGTGGACAATGTGTATGATCCAAGAGTCTTTTTGATGGATACGGTTGATGAACTCGAAAGACTCGATCGATATCCAAATCTTTGCAGCTTCTTACGAGAGTTCTATCCTCTCAAAACCTTTGATCCAAGAACAGGAGAAGAAATTCACGAATTTGATCCAAATTCAGGAAGAAGTAACGACAAATTTAACCCTGCTACAAAACGAATTGAAGATCAAATTCTTGATATTGAAAAAGAGAAAAAGATTTCCTCCTTCTTAGTCGGCTTTTCGGAAACGGAAGATAAAGAAGAGGAACATGAAGATTCTCCAAGAAGACATTCACCTTCAATTCGAAGAAGTGATTCGAGAAGTAGATCACATCGTCGTTCCCGCAGTGAATCAAGAAGTAGATCACGTCGTCGTTCCCGCAGTGAATCAAGAAGTCGTCGTTCTCGCAGTGAATCAAGAAGTGATTCACAATCACAGACTTCCGATGAAAGTGATACCGTTTATTATAATTGTACTTATCTCGTGGAAATGGTACAAAGTCTTCAAGAGTATCCATTGAAATTGACTGGAACTCTTAAGACTCATTACAAAGATTTCCGCGCAGCGTATATTGCCTTTGCTCGTCAATTTGTCAAATATGAAGATACTGTTTCTTCAGACTTTCTTCGCTTTTTAATTCTTCGTAATATGATTGATGCTGCACGTTTGGCAAGAAAAGAGGAAGGGAAAACGAGACTTGAAGTTTATCGAAAAGAATTTTTCCATTTAATGAACGAGAGTTGCAAATTTTACAGTCCGCCTAACGATGTAGATGTAGATATTTTGTTGACCTCTTTGTATGACATGTCTAAAATTATTTTGAATGGAATTAGTCACGATTTGAAGATGATCAATCGTAAACGTATTAATCGATATCGCATTTCCACACTCGAATTGTACGATCGTCTTGAAGAAAAGGTGGATCGTTCATTTTCTCTTCGCCAACCACTTCGAATCTGGGATATCGATGGAAAGAAAACCAGTCAATTTTCCCTCACGACAGAACAACAGAAAGAAATCGAAAAAAGCAAGAAAAAGCAAGCCGGATTGATTCGTTTGTTAGAGAAAAAATTGTCTGACTGAGTACCCAGAAACTCTCAATTTTACCAAAAAAGCTAGAAAAAAATGCCTTGATAATAGGTGAAAAAATTGTGATTTTTTTTGTTGAAAAAGTCGATTTCTCCGCGGAGAAATCGAATGAAAATTCATTGAAAATGAAAAAAGTGCAATTTCAATGAATTCAATAAAATTCATTGGTGGTTCAAAATTGGAAACTTTTTGAAATTCAAACCGAATTTCAAAAAGTTTCCAAATCAATAAATTCAATGAAGTTGTTTTTTTTGAATTCCTGAGGAATTCAAATTGAAACCCAACGAAGATAACTCATCGAAGGTTTTTCCTTCGGCCAAAACTGATGATCAAAATATAAAGAAGGAGTTTCCCAAGTTGATAAGTAGATTTCTTCTCGAGTTCGAATGTTAGCAGCGTGAATGAACCAAACGACACCATCGTCAAACACAATTGGATTGTCTTCAAGAATGATATAACTTGTCCAGGAGGTATGGAAAGTTAGATAATTGAATGTAATTACAAATAAAATCACCCAGAGAGGAATGAACATTAAATTCATCGCCAGCGTCGAGGGAAAGAAATCTTTTTTTGATAGTATTGAATTCCATTTAACCCCGGAAGGACGTTTAACTTGCTCCCGCGATGATATCTTGCTCCTGATCTCATCATGACCGATCTCATCATTAAACCGATGAGCATGACAAGTAAGAGTAATATCACGATTGCAATTCCAGTCAATGCTTCCATCTCGTTTTATTATCAAAGAAAAAATAATTTTCAATATAAACGTATTTTAGAGTGTATGACTTCCTTTTGTGGAAAAGGTACCTTTGTCACAGAAAGTCCTCTTGTCCATTCCTCGATATCTCTCTCTACGATCTTGGACATTATCATGTCAGAAATGAGACGATAAACAATCGTTGTTAAAAAATTAAACATTTTGATACAACGAAATTATAAAAGTTCCATTTAACAGCATATCATTGTTAACCGAGGTGCGGGGTATAGCTTTAGGCATGACTCCACGTTGACTTTTTCCTGGTAAATAAAGATAATTATTATAATTCAATCGCCACAAAGTATACAGAGGGAAATATCCATCTCCAAAATCGGCGTACAGGAAATAACGTGCATTAACTGCCGGTCCAATGTCAATAAACAAAGTTCCTTCATAAATTTGCCCATCGGGACGAATGAATTTGAAATATCCTTGTTTGAGAAAAACTCTACGCGCTTCCAATGTTCGAATTTCAGCTTTCTCACCTGGTTTTTGATAGGAAATGTAATTATAATTATAACCCATGTAATTTAAATTGGACATTTCAAAATCGAATTTAATCGAAGGAATTCCTAGAATAGTTCCGTCTTGCATAACTGGATACATTAAATTGGGATAACCCGCTTTTGCTTGAGTGGCAAGTAAATGTTGAAGAGGTACATCATCAGTAACGAGATAACCGGCTAATTTTTGGCTAGGTGGAACAACTTTGAGTTTTTTGGCTTTTGGCTTCATATTCATGACTCCATAAATAATTGTGGCCAATAGCAATAAAACGGCCAAATAAATGATAGCAACTTTCATCGAAAGGAGTGAAGGATTTTAGAAAGGAAAAATATTAATATTTTTCCTTTCTTTTTGTGACTTTGACCTTCTTGTTAATCAGAGTAATCAAGAGTAACAACAGACCGAAATAAAAGATGAGTGCAAGAGCAAGTATCCACCCTACAATTGAAATGATATTGCGCATTTCTTTTTTACAGAAAAAAGAAATCTTTGTCCATTTTCATTGAATTCTACAAAAGTAAATATTGAAAATCAGTATCTCGAGTGACGCTAAAAGCACCTAAACTTTCTTTACCCGGGATAATAAAAGTATCTCCATTCTTGAGTTTTTTATTATTCTGAGCAGGTAAATTAATAATAATTCCTTTATCATTGTCAACTATCCGATATTCAAAAGAATAATCTTCAATAAAAGGAGGGACAAATCTTTGTTCTAAAGAATAAACTGTATCATCATTTGTCGACACTGAACTTAATGTACCAACTCGTTCCCAATTTCTTGATAAAGTTTTAGGTACACCTCCATAGAATCTTAAAGGTCCCTGCGTTCCTTTAGTAATAGGAATGGCGTGGACATTAGCACCGGTTGAAATTTCATAAGGTGGTGGTTGTTCGAACGTTTGATAATAAGGTGGTTGAACATAGCGACTTTGTGATCTTTGACTTATGTTATGAATTAGACGTTCACTTTGTGTATAGAGGAAGACCACCGTAAATGCAAGAATAGTAATAAGTCCTGCGATTAATGTAATGAGAATCATGCTCGAATTCTTTTTAAAAGAAAAAGAAAAATTGATAAAGTATTTCTTTCGCTTTAATCAAATCAAATGGGTATTAATGGCTTGTTTTCGTTTTTGAAGAAGAAATTCCCTTCCTTGTTCGAAACAGTTCATTTTTCTCAATTTCGAGGGAAAAGTTTTGCAATTGATGTTTCTGGTCTTATTTGGAAATTCAAAGTCGTTAATCCCACAAAATGGCTTGATTCATTTGCTTATTTTATTTTTGCTTTGCGGCAAAACCAAATCCATCCTATTTTTGTCTATGATGGGAAAGCGCCTGTTGAAAAAGAGAAAGAAAAACTTCGCCGAAATGAACAGAGAGTAAAGTTGATCAATAAAACAGAACAACTTCGCGAAGATTTGGATAAATACTACAATGAAGGCGAAGCTTCAGAACTCTTATTAGAGAAATCAAAAGAGCTGAAGCCAAATACTTTGGCCAATGTAGTACAAACACAACTTCTTGAACAAAAATATCAACAAATGAAAACTCAGATCAACAATTTTACAGATGAAGACAGGAAAAAACTGCAACAACTCTTCGATTTAGCTGGAGTTCCTACGGTGACTTCACCTTCTGAAGCCGAAACACTGTGTGCTTCCTTGTATCATGAAAAGAAAGTAGACGCTGTAGTAAGTGGAGACTCTGATGTTTGTGCCTATCAAGTTGAAAACTTCTTGTATGAAATTAATCATTTTAATCACACTGCAATAAAAGTAAGTTTCTCACGTCTTCTTCAAGCTCTTGAATTAACACCAACTCAATTTGTTGATTTTTGTATTCTCTGTGGTACTGATTACAATGATAATATTCCCAAAGTAGGTCCAGTAAATGCTTACAAACTAATTAAAGAATGTGGCTCAATCGAGAAGATTGGAGAAAAGGGATATGATATTTCAATTCTCAACCATCAAGTTGTACGAGGGTTGTTTCAACCTCGCCATTCGGTATCAGTCGAAACAGTGTGTCGTGCACCAAATACCGTCGAATTATACAACTTCTTGGTAATGAACAATTCGCGTATTAGCTTTGAGACTATTCAAAAGGCTTACGCTCCACCTGTTTTAATTTTTGAATAACATTCTCTTCTCCGTGGAGAATAGAAAATTGATTTCTTTTGAAATCGAAAGAGAAAGAAATATCTTGAGTTTTCTACATTTAATCTCGAAAATTGATTTATTTCTTTATCATTTGAGAACTAAACAAAACCTATTTCAATTAAACAAAATCAACACTTCGAATGAGCACTCAACAAATTGGTACTCCTTTTGCAACGATGCCTAGTGCACCTGCTAGTATGATGCCCGCTCCTCTCGGTGCTCCTCTCGGTGCTCCTCTTGGGATGCCTGGGATGCCTGGGATGCCTGGGATGCCTGGAATGCCTGGAATGCCTCAATCAGAAAAGAAAGATTTTGTTGAAACATTGGCAGTAAACATTGAAACTAAGATTCTTGAAGAAGTGAAAAATCAAATGCAAACGCAAATCTATGAATTTGCCGCTCTCATTTGCAGTATGCCTGAAGCTCAACAACGAGGTATTACTCCTGCTCACATTATCGAAATTTGGAATTCGGTGGCTGGACCTCATTTGACCCTGGCTACCACTGCCCCAGTCAAGAGTACCAAAGCTTCAACCAAAGGTAGCGGCAATCAATGTGCTGCAACTTTGGTAAAAGGTAATAAGCCTGGAAGCCAATGTGGAAACCCGGCAAAGGCTGGTTCTGCTTATTGTGCTCGACATGCAAAGCAGCACGATGCTCCAACTATTTCTGGAAGTGCTATTGGACTTCCAGGAGTTCCTCCTCCGATGGGAGTTCCTCAAGGATTGCCTCCTCCGATGGGAGTTCCTCAACTCGGAGTTCCTCAAGGATTGCCTCCTCCAATGGGGCTTCCTCAACTAGGAGTTCCTCCTCCAATGGGAGTTCCTCAAATGAGCGCACCTGCTATGGCTCAGCCAAGTGGAGGATGTTCAGTACCTTTGAAATCAGGATCTCGTGCGGGACAACTTTGTGGTGGAAAGGTTGTCGCTGGTTGCACCTATTGCTCACGACATAAGCCCAAGGACGCAGCTCCCACAGCAAACGTTATCCCACCTGGAGTTCCCATGAGTAACTTGGGAGCATTTGCCCAACCTCAAATGCAAATGCTTCCACCACAATTCCCGAGTGGAATTCCTCAATTGCAAATTCCACCACAAATGCAATTGCCTTCACAATTGCCTTCACAACCCCAATAAGTATCTAATTCTCTCGAGAAAAAGATAAGCTTTCATTCTTTTGAAGAATGAAACATCTCAAAGAGATTAAAAATCAGTCACACTTGCCGGCCGCTTCATATCAGGCGGCCAAATCCACAATGAATTAAGCTCTTTATCGACAAATGTTTTCCATCCTCTTGCCTGGAGTTCTTGATCCAATTTTTTCACCAAATTACCAAATTCATCCAAGCGAATTTCTCTCTTTTGACGGAAATCAATGAGTGAAAAGGGATATTCAAATGGTTGAAGAACTTCATCATTGAGTTGAATGGTTGCAAGATTAATTGGTTTATCAATAAATTTTTCTTCTTTTGTGACTTGCTTTGCAGGGCGTACTTTCAAGAAGTGTTCGAAAATGGCTTCACGCAGATATTGTTCTGCACGAATTAAATCTGTTTTGGCAAATGTTTGCCATTCTTTGGGAGTAAAGGTCAAAGGAAAATCTTTCATTGGAAATACTCTTTAGAAAATAAAAGAAGTCTTCAAATTAAAAAGTGAAGCAAAGATTTCAATATTTTTGTCTGGTTGATTAACTCTTTTAGAGGAGTCAATCTCTCCGATCTTCGTCTAACATATCTCCATTTGAAGGAGCTCCTCCATTTCGGTCATTTTCTTGGTCATTATTTGAAAGAGCTCTTCCATTTCGGTCATCTTCTTGGTCATTGTTAGAGGAAGATTGTACTTCACGTACCTCTTCATATGTTTTACCATCTAGATGTACGGAAAATTCGAGTTTTTCTTCAGTTTGTTCTCCTCCATCTTGAAGAGGACGATAAAAACAATTCATACACAAATCGAAATTGCATTCTGTACAAATGAACATTCCTTCAATATTTTCATCACCACCGATATCCATTTCTTGACAACAGTCGCATGTAACATAAAGGATATGAGCTACTGTTCTGGGTGTTACGGGCACAAAACAAAAAGGATGATCATGTTTCGGGTGATAGTGAAATGTAAATTCTTTTGACATTCTTTACCTTAGAGTAAAAATCTTTTAATCTTCGTTATGGGGTATCTTTGTTCGAGTTTATGTTTTTTGAATACTTTTGTACAAACGTCTTTTACTCTTTGAAAGTAAGAGAAAGAAAATTTAATTTGAACAAGAAGTCTCCAAATTAAAAATTGAAGAAAAGATTTTTGATCTACTTCAAAGAATTCTTCTTCTTTTACTTTAACCAGTGAGGAGAACGTTTAAACAATTTTGACTTTTTATTAAACGTCCTTTCGGGGTTAAACGTCCTTTCGGGGTTAAACGTCTTTAATCAAGCTGGTTAATGAAGAAGTTAACCCGGCAGGATTTAATTGAACGGCTTCGAAGTGTTGGGTATACATCACTTTCACGCCTTCGAAAAGATGAATTGGAAGACATGTACAAGAAGATTGAACAAAATATAAAACGAGAGGAGAGTAAACTTTCTTCAGAAGAAACAAAAGTCTCTTTTCGAGAACCTCTTGAAAGTGTGAAAATATCCATTCCTGCTTCATTACGGGAATCAACATCTTCGAAAAATGTGGTTGAAAAGAAAAAACCTCCGACTATTTATTATGAAGAAGAATTTGAGAAACTTCGGTTTGATGGAATTTCAAAATATGTCAAACTTTCACAGTTAGGTCAATCGGGAAAGGAAGGAACTACATATTTAGTCATGGATCCAGCTTATGCAGGCAAAAGATATGCTATGAAATGTTTTCGTAAAACAAAATCGGAAAATCGTATTGCCGAGGAGGCCCATTATCAATGGTTAGTAGCGAAATATGGTATTGCCCCGCAAGTCTATCAATTTAATACAAAAGAAAAGTACATTTTGATGGAACCTTTGGATCAAACCTTGTTAAGTATTTTGACAGAAAATAAAGGTATTTTTCCCAAGAAACTTCAACAAGAAGTTATCGAACTTTACAAAAAGCTCGATGAAACGGGAATTGCTGTCAACGATGGAAATCCAAGAAACATCATGGAGAAAAATGGAAAGTTGTATATGATTGATTATGGGCTGGCCAAAATGGCCTCTTCCCCTTCTTTCCGGAAATTGAAAACTCCTAATTTGTCTCTTCTTCCAAATGCTTTATTATATTATGTTAAAGAGAGGTTTGATACAACAAGTTGGGTAGAAATTCGTCAACATGTACCACCCGAATCTCTCCAACATTATGATAAGATTTATCGAATGAAGAATCCAAAAAAATGATTTCGTTATATCTTCCGTGGTAAAAGAAAATGGCTCTTCTCTTTTACCATGGACCTTGTTTGGATGGAGAAATGTGTCGTTCCCTTCTTGAAAACAAAATACCTCATCTTATATCGATTTCAGTCTTAGCGGGCAAGCTGTCTTTTTCTTTGATTCAAGAGAAACTAGCCCAAAATTTGGAAAGAAAAATAGATCAGATCTTTATCTGCGATTTGAGTATTTCGCAAGAGATCTTAAACGCTTTAGAACTTCTTCCACAAAAAGTATACATTTTTGATCACCATAAGAATTCAATTTCTTTTGTTCCCGCAAATGTAACTTATATATCAGGAACCTTTTGTGCCGCAATCTTAATATGGAACAAAATGTATCCCGATTTAAAAGAGGTTCCTTTAATGTTGAAGTATATTGATGATCAAGATTGCGGACGACATATTTTACCGCATACGGCAGATGTGTTAAATGCTATTCATTTTCGAAAGCGAACACAAAATCTTTTTCAGATGATGAAAGAGTTTAATCTTGAAGAATACAAAAAAGAAGGCACTATTTTAACTGAATACCGACAACGACAAATTAAAGACATGGTTCAATTTGGTGATACAAGAAGGTTAGAGTGGAAAGGTAAAACATATTCTCTTTTATTGTTGACAGGTGATCGTTCATTACGAAGTTTTGGTTTAGAAGAATCAAAAGCTGAGCTTACTTTCTTTTACACATATAATATAAAGAGTAACGAATTCTGGATAGCATGTCGAAGTCGAGACATTGATCTTCTTCCCTGGGTCTCTTGTATAAGATGGCTCAACGTGGAAGGAAACTTTGAATCTGGTGGAGGACATTCCAAAGCATGTGGTTTCACGGTGAATAATCAAACGCAATTTCTTTTTCCTTCTGGAGAAGTGAAGGAAATCTCTTTTACCTGCTGGTTGACTGACTTATTGAGTTGTATTGCAAAGTGTTGAAATTCTTTTGAGAATTTCAAAGAGTTTCTTCGAAGATTTTTTTCGAAGAATTACGTAATCTTCAATCCAAACCGAGCGGCAAACAAATTTTCCAATTGTCGCTCTTCTTTGACCGGAAAGAATTTTCCTTTTTGAAAATAAACTAGCCATGTATATGCCTCTTGATATGACAATGTTCCAATCATTTGTTCAGGATAAAAGTTAACAATTAGCTCAGAGCGTAGGCGATAATCATTGGTGAGTTTACCAACCAAAGTTTTCATTTGTGTAGATAAAAAAGAGGGTAAAGAGTGAAGAACACCTTCTTGTTTTAAGCAAGCGTAATCAATCATCGCAACTTCAGGCGGAGCTGGACCATCAAAACATAAGGCGAGATCAAAATCAATGATAGCAAATTCAGATCCCGAACGAACTAAATTTCGAATGTAGAGATCAAGATGGACAATTCCAATTTGATGGAGTTTTTCTACTAAAGTAAGAATCTTTTTCTGTTCTGCGGGAGAAAACTTTCTCGCTTGATCAAACGGAGTGCATTGAGTTAAAATAGCTATCCCATATTGCTTCCTTCCAATTTGACAAACTTGATATCCGAGTAATTTAGCCCCGATACCAGCCTTGCCGGCTCGTTGTAACATGACCAATTCCCATTTGTAGGAGTTATATCCATGGTATGATAAATCGGTCATTTTAAAGACCACCTTCTTTCCAGCATACACTCCTTGAAAAACAGTTCCACTAGTTCCACCGCCAAGTTCTTCTCCCTGTCCAAAGGTTTCTAAACATTTGTCTAAATTGGCAAATTCTTGAACTTGCATTTTTTGTCCAATTTCTTGATAGTCTTGAAGAGGAGAAGTCAACAATGCTTCCTCAGCTTCAACACAATTATTAACTGTAGAACTACCTCCAGTAATTAAACGGTGGAGAAGTTCTTGTAAAATTTCCTTTTTGGAGGTAAATTTAACTGGTGGAACGGCTTCTTTCGCGATTTGACGCAATTTGGGCAATTTCATGGCAGTTAATTGAAGAGCGGAAGGTCTTTGAAGAACTTTGTATCTTTTCAACAACCTTTCGCGAATTACTTCAATATTTTCTTCAGAAGAGTATTGAATCGGATAAGGTAATTGGTTATTAAGCTCGGAGAGCGAACGAAAAGTTTTCGCGCGTTTAATTTGTCCTTCAAGATCCATTTCTTTTGAGGAAAAGGAAAAAATTCCTTTTTTTAAAGTAATGGGAACTTCTTTTTCAGAGGCACTTAGTGAATGGTGGGATGAAAAAGGTGGATATTATATTTTTGGAATTATAATTGGAATTGTGGTTTGGCGGTTAATTTTTCATCGGCAAAAATTAAACAAATCTTTTTCTGAATATCTCCGCGAAAATTCTCGTCCCAGAGATGAAAAGAAAGAAAAAGGCAGTCAAGGTGAGCAAGAAACTCGATGGGTGTTAGAAAGCATGTTTCAACGACCTTTTCCTTCCAAAAGGCCTGATATTCTTAAAAATCCAGTGACCGGAAGGAATCTAGAATGTGATATGATGAATGAAGAGTTGAAATTGTGTGTTGAATATCAAGGAAAACAACACTTTCAATTTGTGAATCACTTCCATACACCAGAGCAATTCCAAGACCAGCAAGCACGTGATTTATTGAAGAAAGAACTTCTGAAACAACATGGTTACGTTCTGATTGAAATTCCTTATTCAGTGCGAGGAAATGATATTTATCCTTATTTAAAGACGGCCTTAAAACAACATCCAGAATATGAAGGGTATTATCAATGAAGTGTATTAAAAAGAAAAAATACAATTGAAAGACTTGTTAAAAAATGCAACATATTAATTACTTCCCTTTACACGATTTCAGTTTATTTAGTCCAAATGACGAAATAAAATTTGTCGGGTTAGAAGAATTAGCATGGGACAAAATAATGGAAGATCTTTTTGATTCAATAAGGAAAGATATTATTACTAGGTTTACCAAACCCAGAGAAAATATTATAATTGATAATTTTGTAATATTACCACCAAAAAATATTCAAATTCATTTGAGTATTAAATCAAGGATTGAAGAAAAAATTTCTTGTGGAATAAGATATGAAAAAGACAATTTAAACTTTCAATCTGTATTCATTATTAATATACAAGTAACACCCAATCTTCTTAAAGAGCCATTATTTAAAGAGAAAATTATGACTCTTACAAATTTTATTTGGACCAGAGACAGTGTTAAAAGTATGTTAAAATTACATTTGTCTCTTGAAGATTTAAATAATGAAGATTTTATGTCTACGATACCAAATTTCGAAAAAATTCGTCATAAAAAGATTTACATTTCTATTTCCGACGAAGACCAATCAGGTTCTAATGTGATTTATTTAGATAAATTATTGTATTTTATACGATCTAAGTTTCCTGGTCCTAATATCTTTCATTGGGAATTTAAATCTAATAAACTGGTTCCTCCTAACAGAGAATATTTAGAGATTCATTTTGAAACAATGAAAAAATTAATAAAACGTGGATCGTTCATACTTATTGATTCTAATGCTGATGAAGAGCAAAAATTTTCAACAAATGTCATTTGTTACATTTCTGATAACGAAAAGGGCGATATGCAGTCCAGATTTAATGTTCCTATTCCTAATAGTGATCTTATAAAGCATCATATTGATAATTTTAGAGATGAATATGTGGAGCATTTTAAAGCTTTTCGTGATAAATACGAAAGTAGAAGATATTAAAAAGTCTACATTCGATCTGTAATGTATGTTTGAATCATTTCTTTGAAAAGAAATGATTTCGATAAAAATGAAAAATATCGCTTTTGTGTATAATTGGAAGCTAATTTATTTATAGGAATAAAATTGATTAGATTTTAATCAATAAGTTAAAAAATGGATTTTGAAACTGCCTTTCAAATATCTCAACATGTCTTTGACCTGGGTGTGTATTACTCTTTAGAAGAATTGAAAAATGTTCGGTTAATCTTCTCCGAAGAAGTACTTATCCGAAAGTTTGCTCCCAAGAGAGAATTTTTTCTCCAATCTCGAAAATGTGAAGTCTGTGGTAAAAGGCCAACGTATCATTTTAAATCTGGTGCGACTCAAGGAAAAGGAGTTCGTTGTAAAGCTCATTGTGAAGAAGGCATGATAAATGTGAACGATCCAACATGTCTCCATTCCGGATGTAAAACTCGGCCGTCTTACAATTTTCCCGGACAAAAAAAGAGTTATTGTACTCTTCATAAATTGGAAGGTATGATAGATGTGGCAAATCCGAAATGTCTCCATCCCGGGTGTGAAACTCATCCAAATTACAATTATCCCGGGCAAAAAGCAAGTTATTGTAATGTTCATAAATTGGAAGGTATGATAAATGTAGTACATCCGAGATGTCTCCATCTCGGGTGTGAAACTCAACCAAATTACAATTTTCCCGGACAAAAAGCAAGTTATTGCAGTTTTCATAAATTGGAAGGCATGATAGATGTAAAACATCCAAGATGTCTCCATCCTGGCTGTGAAACTCGACCGACTTACAATTATCCTGGGCAAAAACCAAGTTATTGTAGTCTTCATAAATTGGAAGGTATGATAAATGTGGTAAGTCCGACTTGTCTCCATCCCGGGTGTGAAACTCAACCAACTTACAATTATCCTGGGCAAAAACCAAGTTATTGTAGTCTTCATAAATTGGAAGGTATGATAAATGTGGTAAGTCCGACTTGTCTCCATCCCGGGTGTGAAACTCTACCGTCTTACAATTTTCCCGGACAAAAAAAGAGTTATTGTAGTCTTCATAAATTGGAAGGTATGGTAGATGTAGTAAATCCAAGATGTGTTTGTGGTACAAGAGCTAATTTTAATTTTCCTGGTAATCCTCCATCTTGGTGTGCTTCTCATAAATCTCCGGGGATGATTTCTCATCCCACCAAGAAATGTAAGATTGCGAAGTGTCAAAAGTTGGCTCTTTTTGGAATGACTTCAGCGCTTCATTGCGAAAATCATCGTTTTCCTGAAGAAATTCTTTTGATGGAACGAAATTGTGTGAAATGTCAACGATTAGATATCTTAAATCAAGACGGATTGTGCCTTTCTTTTTGTTTAGCTGAAGTTCAATATTACAATAAATATCGAATTCAAAAACCTAAGAAACAAGCACGTGTGGTTGAAATGTTAACACGTACAATAGGTGCACCACTTTTTGTGGATACCATCATTGATAAAGTTTGTAACAAATTTCGCCCTGATTGTGTCTATGAATTTGATGATTATGTTTTAATTGTCGAAATTGATGAATTTCAACATAAACGATATTCAGATAGTTGTGAATATCGTCGAATGGAAGAAGTTTTTCGTGCCTTTCTCAAGAAAACACTTTTTATTCGCTATAATCCAGATTCATTTCTTGATTTTGCACAAAAACCAGGGAAATGTGATGTTCGCAAACGAGAGAAAAAATTAGTTGAAACAGTACAAAAGTATTATCGGGGTTTTCCTTTTCCCTTTGCTTCAGTCTATCTTTTTTACGATGGATATCATCCAGAAGGAGATAATTTAATTTTGTTTCCCGTACCGGAAGGAATTCAAGACTATCGAGGAAAGGTATATTAAATATTTTTTGTTTGAGAAGAAAGAATATCATGGAACATAAATCTTTGTCTCAAGATACTTTAACTCCGGAAAGATGTTTAATCACAGGGAAACTTACTCTTTTTGGCTTGAAACAAATTCTTGGTCCCGCACATCATGTCGAGTTGATTCAGGAATATTGCAAGTTTTTTAAATACATGATTTCACTCTTGCCGCATGAGAAGTTATCTTCTTTTCTTCAATTATGTGAGAAGTTAGATCAACTTGCCGCTTCGCCTTTACCAGGAAAGAAAGTTCATCATGATTTTGTTCGTGCTGGTCATTGGCAAGATCTTGTTAGAGATTATTGCCGCACACATCCCGAATTGGAAAAGTTAAGTATGCAAGTACCAGAGTCTCCTGAAGGATAAAATCTTTTTTAATAGAAAAATGATTATTTTCACTTTATTAAAAATAATAATTAAGATGTCCCAAATTCAAAGAATTATTGGTTCTCTGCTTCACGAACAAGAGGTGTATGCCTGTTTCAAACAGCATCTCCAAACTGAAGAAGAGAAAAAAACCTTTACATTCGAGTCTTTTCAAAAAGAAATTTCTTTCTTTCTCGACGCTTTTCGTTTCCAAATTGAAGCAAAAGCCTCATCTGGAGATAATCTGCCAGTTCAGCTTGCAATTCGCTATCAAGAAAAATATGCTCATCTCATACCTCATTTCAAGATTATGAGCGTACATCCATTATCAACAGGAGCAATGCAACACTTGGCTCAATCAGGTAGAATTAAGTCACCCGATGAAAAGATTTATTACTTTGGATTTATTAATGACACATATTCTCTGATTAATCCTCATCCAAAGAAGTTTCCCACCAATCAAGATCCAAAATATCAAGAATCAAGAAAAAGCACAGATAATTTATTAGCTTTGTATGACAAAATGGACAGCTGGAGTGCACTTCAAAAAGCTTTCCCTTGGATTGGAGTATCAAGAGATATGATGTTACTATAATTTTTTCTTTCCTTGCGAGGAAAGAAAAAATGAATTTCAATTTATGACACTCGGATGATTAAATTAACTCGTATAATCTTAATGGCAAAATTTTTATCACTCGCCATTTCTCCCGATGAGAAATGGTTAGCCAGTGGTTCTGACAATGGCGAAATTAAAATTTGGAATGTCGAAAATTGTAAATGTATAAAAACTATAAAACAACCTCGGTCGGTTATATACGTGACTTTTTCTTTTCATGGTAAATGGTTAGCAAGCGTGGCTGATTGTACAATACAAATTTGGAATACTCAAAATTGGACTTGTATAAAAAATATACAAAATATTAATCGTCTCAATCAAGTGCGTCATTTCATATTTTCATCCGATAATCAAAAACTCATCTGTGGATTTGCTGATGGTACAATTCAAATGTATAATACTGAACAATGGTCTCTACAAACAACTTATAAAAATTCAAATTGTATAAAAAATATTATTTTCTCCCCGGATAGCAAAATCCTATCTAATTTACCCAATGAGGTTATACCAAATTTTTGGGGTGACGATGACGACGTAGATTTGTCTCGGCAAAATGACACAGAATCATCTTACCAGAGAATCTTCTCTCCCGATGAGAAATGGGTGGTTAATATTGAAAATGGTATTTTAAAAGTTTGTAATACCAAAGATTTCCAAAAAAGTCAAACTTTAGATTGTGTCGATGGTGCTATTTTTTCACCTGACAGTCGATGGCTCGCCACTTTTAATGGAAGTACATTTAAAGTTTGGGCTACTGGAAGTTGGATGTGTCTCAAGATTTTTAATAATAAGCGTCGAGTGACTACACTAACTTTCTTTCCACATCGAAAATGGTTAGTCGTTGGCTTTAATAACGAAACTCTTAAAATGTATGATTTGGAAGATGAAATCGAATGTTTAAAACTTGAATTATTGATTACATTAGGTTTGGGTATAAATGGAAAATGGCATTCCTTTTTAACTCAAAATTTATATGATCCTCGTTTATTTATTTTTATTGTGAGATTTCTATTGTAGATATATTAAAAATGATTTTCTTTCTAGCATCTTTTTGGAAAAGAAAAATGGATTTTAATCGAGTGTTAATCTACACTCGAGTTTCTTCTGAACAACAAAATTATCCTGGTAAAGTCAGTCTAGCTGTCCAAAGAGAATTATGTTTGAATTGGGCAGAAAAGCATTTTCCAGAGTTACCCATTAGTACTGGGCGAAGAGATGTTGGCTCAGCTTTCCAAGGTTTTTCACCAAAAACTAAGGAATTTTTCTCTAAGTTGTCCAACAAAGTAATTGTCTGTAAAAGTATTGATCGATTTTGTCGTTGTTATACAGAAGGTAAGAAAATGTTGGAACTTCTTCGAGATAATGAAAATCGAATTGTTTTCATCGAAAACAAGTTAGAATATGATTTTACCTCTTCAACTGAAACTTGGAAAAAGGTTCTTATCGGTTTGTATACAGCCGAACTTTCTTCTCGGCAAAATAGTAATATGCAACGTTTTTGTGCGAATTTTCGTCGGTTAGGTTTTGTTGAAATCCAAGACGCTCAACATTGTGAAATTCCTAATTTTGATATTGTTGAAGAAAAGGTAAATCCTTATGATCTTCAAATAGCCAAGTTGATTATGGACTGTCGTAAGAATCTTATTTCTCTGGATGATTTCAATATGTATATGAAAAATTTATCTTCTATTCGGGCTCAAAGAACTTCACTTCCCATAAAGAAATCGGCCATTGCTGCTACTCTCAATTACTTTTTCATTGAAACGTCCACCATTCCAGCTGGAACATGGACAAAAGAAAAAGTGAAATTGCTCTCCCATTTGGCCAAGTAAAAATGATTTTTTTTCTTCTCGTGAGAAGAGAAAATAATAATGGATTTTTCTTTCTTGAGTGGAGTTTCTCTTTATGGAGAAGTAACGTGCTATCTTACTCCGACTGAATTTTCCTCGCTTACTCAAAGAATCTTCCAGCATAATTGTCTTCACAAAAGAAAAATTTATCACACAGTTCTTTTTCTACAGGAAAAAGATTTCTTTCATCCCGAACAACATGGAGATAAAATAATTCCAATTAAGATTTTTTTCAGAGAAAAAGGGATATCTTTGTATTCAGATATTGTGTTTTCTCGTTTGAAACAAACTTTGATTTTGTTTGACGTTGCTGTTCCTATCAACGCTTCAATATTAAAGAAACTGACAGAAGATGATTCTTTAATTGAATTACATCATTCTCAATTTGATATCTCGTATGATAATTGTTTGGATGAGTATAGTCCTACAGTTCGTCTAGTTTACATAATTGATTTCCTCCTTGAATCAAAATCTATTAATCGAAACATTTATTTTAACAAAGAATCATCCTATGTTGCTCGTGATATCCTGAATAGTATCATGGTTTTTCACAGTTTGATTTGTGTTGGTTTACAACCCGGCAATGGCGATCATCCTTGGTCAACCTTTCTTCAAAAGGGATTGTATGATCCCCGTTTGTTAATGTTGATTTCAAGTTTTATACATTTTAAGTTGAACTCTTATTTAATATAATGAAAAGTGATTTTTTCTTCTTGTGAGAAGAGAAAATATAACATTTAATTTTAAATGGCATGGAATGAAAAACTATACTTTCGAAATGAACGGGATTTTCTTTCCTTTTATAAAACTTTATCAGAAGAGATAAAAGACAAGACTACAATTTATTTTAGATTTTCAACTACTTTCATTGAATGGGAACATTACCAAGGACAATATTTTCTTGCATTCAATTATGGAACTTGTGAAAAGCAATATGAAACGTTTAAAAGAGGTGTTCTTTCTTTTGGTAATATTAGATTAGTCACACATCAGTTCCCCAAACTCTTTTTCAGACTACCCTATCATTTTATCATCACTAAAGCAATTCAATTTCGCATTGTTGATCAAGAAAGATGGCCAGTGATATATCAAAACACAGAAAAAATACTTTCATGGGTAGAAAAGAATTTCTTCGAACAATTATCCTCTTCTTTTAGAGGAGAGTTTGAAATGAGTCGATTTAAATCTGAAACAGATCCTACTCCTTCAGAATTAAAATTGATGAGAAAAACAACACTCTTTATCATTAAAGTTCTTTTTTTCCGCTTAATTTGTTCTGGTTTGTGTGGGCAAAAGAGTGAATGGACTTCTTTCCTTTGTGAAAATATATATGATCCTCGTCTCTTGATATTAATCTTTAACTTTTCTGTCTCCGAGGAGAAAGAAAGATTTTAAAGTTTAACAAATTTTACCTCGAATCGCTTGGATTAGAGGGTCATCAGGAGAAAAAATACGATGAATGACGTTATTTTGTCCAATTCTTCCAATAGTTTCATAATGAGGTGAAGAACGGAAGGAAATTAACACCAGACTTGGACGGTTGTCGGTATAACTGCAATCAACCAATAATGGACGACCATCTTCATCTAAGAGATAGATATCATACCGAATAAAGGAGGAAAGAATGGTTAATCCTTCCAATCCCAGATCAGAACCAGGTTTAGCTAAATTGTCTAAAAAGTTTTGATAAGCGGTTTGCTCTGATAACTCAAAAATCTTCCTCAAATCAAACAATCCGGCTGAAATTCCAGTTTTATTCATTGCGTGACTGGTGAGAATGTTTTCAACCTCTTTTTTGTAAGCGTCTAAATATTTGTTTTGGACTACGCGATCATCACGCAGACGAAGCATTTGTTTTTCAAGTTGATATTGATTACCCATCATCCAGACTAAATTAGCTCGACGGCCCAGAAATCCTTCATTTGTATTGGTTAAATAGTAATTTACCAAAGCATCAAATTCGCGACGAGCAATGCGACCTTCTCCAAGTTGTTTCCATTTTTCCAACGGAAGTGTAACTGTTTTTCGCCAATTCATTACAAAAGATTTCTTTTGATCCAAGTTCATCTTACGATATTCAAGACTCAAAGCAGTCTGGATAGCATGGAAAAAGGAATTTCCATCTTGTGGAACTCCAGTCCTAACCAATCCTTTTTCTTCGAGGAAAGTAGTAAAGACTTTATTTTTACCACTTTCTAAAATTGGAATAGCTAATTCGTTTTGTTTTGATTCAAACCGAGCTGTAAAAGTTGGAAGAGCGAAATAATCTTCTCGTACAAAGATGAAAGAACGGTATAATTTGGCCAATTCTTGTTCTTCTAAAGTTAACCAGCTAGGAGGTTGAAAGATTGAACTTTTTTCGAGACGAAATCCAATTGATCCCATTTTAGCAACAAAATAATCCCAGTCAACCAAATATTCAACTTGAATATCGGCCACAGTTTGACTTCCAGCATACTGATATTCGACTGCTTTATTAAATAAAATGGGACCAGAGAAATCTTGATACATTTTTCTCAACGTGACATTACCGAGTGTAGTCGAATTATTTTTACGAAGTAATTCATAGGTGGCTCGACCATCGATAGTTGTACCAATAAAATAACCATTCTTTTCAACCGTTAAATCGAGTGTATTTAACAATCCATTCAAGGGTGCTTCATTTTCAAAAAAGAAAGATAATACAAAGAAGGAGGTTGCTACTTGGACTTTTTCTTCCCGCAAAGCTCGCTGAATGACATTTGTATCTTGAGCTTTGGCATGAACACGAAAGAGATTTATCCTCTGATTACGAAACTCCATTTCATCTGCTCGAAGTTTAAGTTGATTCAAAAACTCTAAATTCGGTTCAACAGCGGTTAATTTCGTAACATGAACATTAAAATATTTCATTAAATCACCTCCTTTTCCAGCCCCCAAATCAAGTACTGCTTTATGAGCACAATAGCTATTAATTAGATCTCGTTTAATACTATTGCTCAACTTACGGAAAGCGTCACGCTCAATATTTTGGGTTGAACGTCCTCCGGTTAAACTTTTCAACAGCTCTTCTTCAGTGAGTGGATATTGAATATCCAACCAAACATCTTTGGCAATATCTTGATAATTGGGGTCTGATTTATCAGGTCGAGCTCGCGCTAAAACAAAAGTAGACCCTGTCCAACGATATTCTCCAATTTTGGGAGGGAATTGATTCAATGTAATTACTCCTCGGAAACCTGGTGGAGTAAAATTAACGAGCCCCTTCTTTCCACCGACTTGAAGGATATATTTATCCTTTCCAATTTTGGTGGCTGCAAAATCAATAGTTAATTCATGGGGTGGCTTCCATTTGTAAGTATGAAAATTGAGATAAGGCTCTGTAATAGGTGTAAAGATCAATCCGTCATAATTTGCATTACCACGAATTTCATTTAACATTTTTCCCGTTTCTTCAGCCAAATTAAATTCCATCTTCATTTCTTTTTTGATGATATCCTTATCGCGTAAATTATTAACTAGAGTGTCAATATAAGTGTATCGTTTATCTAAGTTAAATTGGCGAACGTCAAGATTGTGTAGACAAAGAATATCAAAAATGTAAACTTGATTCCGGAAAAATTCACAATCGAAAATGGTGTCATCAAGATCGGGACGAACGGAAGTTCGAAACAAATCGATAGTTCCTTTCATTGAAGCTAAATATAATTTTTGACCAGTAATAATACCAATCATGCGAGTACCATTTAACTTTTTAGTCACTGCATAAGCTGCTAAATTGAGGTTCCAACGTTTTAAGTTAATTGGCTGAGGCAAACTACGCTTGAATAACACAGAGTCGTCAAATCTTGCTTGATCTCTTTCCCGGAAAAAGTTGTTATAAAAACGGAGAGCTGGAGTTGTATCAATATTCAACTTTTCTTTAACCGATTCAAAAGAGGCCCAGATTAATTTAATGGGTGTAAAAAAGGTTTTTAGATCAATATTCTTTGAATAATATTCAACTTCAACTTCATAATTTGGTTGATCTCCCGAAACGACAGTCATTTCAATTGCATGAGATCCATCTCGAGCAAAAAAAGTGGTTCGAGTTTTTTCTCGAGTCATCAGAATAGAAGGATTTGTATCATCTACCACAGGTTGTTCTTTAGAAGCAACTAAATCGATTTTAACTGTAACATCACCACGAGTTTGTTCAAGAAGAGTAAAACGAGTTTGAATAACTTTCTGATTTTTAACTGGTAAGATGTTGTCAGTTAATAAAGTTTCAATACGAATATTTTTATCGGTCAATTGAGCAATTGACTTAGAAAATTTTCCTGGATAGTACAATTCAGATTGAGACAGCAATTTCAACAACCAAAACCAACGTTTAGAATCATGAAAAGGAAATCCGGATTGAGCTTTCCCATCTAAAAGGTATCCCAAACGTGCTTCTACTTCGACATGAGGAGTTCCAATATAACTTTGAATGGTCGAAGAAATTCGATTGCAAACATCTGGTTGAATTCCGATCTTTGAGTTCTCCAGAATTTCCGTACACTGCATTTGCTTTCTTTAAAGAAAGAAAAAGGAAGATTCAATTTTTAAAATAAATCTCAAGGTATGTCTCAACTTAAAAAACCAGCTCGACTGAAGGTTTGTTATTTGCCTTAATCTGATTGACGAAAATACGAAGTAATTTTAATAGGATTTGTGGAAATTTAGCCAAATCAAAACTAAATTTAGTGGGGATGGCAATTAGATCTAAAGATTGTTCCATTTTTGAGAGAAAGGCAAATACTCGAATTAACTTATACATTTCCGACAGGATATCAATATTTTCTTCTTTAACCAAAGATTTTATCTCTTCATAAAGAGTTTCTATTCCTTTTGCATCTAAATCAGGTAACTTAAGAACCATTGGGGCCAGTGAAACATACAAAGGGCAATTATTTAATACAGTTTGAGGATCAACAATAAACTGTTGGTTCATTTCTTTATGTTCAGACGAGAAAAATCAACAATCATTTTTTCTTTGACATGTTGTTGTGTTTCGGGATAAGTCGAAGGAATAATCTTTCCTGGAAAAGAAAAATTAAGTTGTTCAGTACCAGGATAAAGAACAATCTTTGTAGAAATTTCCGTTGAAGAACCAGATGAACTCATAAATTGAGTTTTTCTTTTTCCTTGATAGAAAAAAGAAATCATTTTATTATGAAATACTACGCAGTTGCTGTAGGAAGAAAACCTGGTATTTATACAACTTGGGTGGAAGCTTCTGCTCAAGTGAATGGATTTTCCGGAGCCAAATATAAGTCTTTTACAACCTATAAAGAAGCAGAACAATATCTTCTTTCCTTCTCAAATGAAGAGAAAAAAGAAGAGGGAACTGTTGTGTACACTGATGGAAGTGCAGTTAATAATTCCGCTGGAGGGGCAGCCGTTTGTTTATCACGAAAAATTGTGATTTATGGTAAACCACCCGGCGAACAAACAAATAACCGAGGAGAATTGATTGGTATTTACTTTGCATTATTTTATTTTCCTGGAGATTTAACAATATATTCAGATTCAGAATATGCAATTGGTGTTATTACTGGAAGTATGCAAGCAAAAAAGAATCTTGATTTGATTGAACTTATTCGAAATCGAATGAAAGATCGAAAGATTACTTTTCTTAAAATTCTGGCCCATGCCGGAATTCTTGGTAACGAACTTGCTGATCAATATGCAGAAAAGGGTAGACATGTTGAATCAGGTCAATATTGCACAGAAGAAATTTAAACATCCTTCGGGGTTAAACATCCTTCGGGGTTAAACATCCTTCGGGGTTAA
>ERZ724522.41-NODE-41-length-63655-cov-14.899340_pt1 | contig 63655 bp, 96 predicted proteins | sample MGYA00376055_ERZ724522 | MGnify/ENA primary metagenome ERZ724522 (study PRJEB28724, sample SAMN07190884) | wastewater metagenome | isolation source: effluent of sewage treatment plant in Hong Hong | place: Hong Kong | collected 2016-03-17 ... | reverse complement strand
TGGTCATGGTCCAAATCTTCACGAAGTACGGTTCCGGGCAGGAAAATGCCGACCTAATTTCGGGGGTTGTCAAGGGTGCTTTCCGAGGTGTAAATACCGGGCCAGACTCTATTACGTTCCGCAACGCACGTGTGATCGACGTGGGCCATTCAGGTCCGTACCTTCAGACAAATGTGGTTGCGGAATTTGACTACGATGAAATCGCCTAAACAAAGGAGACACAAATGGCCGCTGTAAACAAGATTGACTCGAACGGCACTGGCCTTCGCTACTCGCTGGAAACCAGCATCGGCGTGGCGAATGGTTCGGCTGTTTGGTATCCGCTGGAACCCAACGAGTACGACGACTTCGGTGGTCAGTACAAGCTCGTGGCGCGCAACCCGATCAATCAGGGCCGTCAGCGCAAGAAGGGCGTCATCGTTGACCTCGACTCCAACGGCGGCTTCACCTCGGACCTGCTTCAGAACAGCCTTCAGGATTTGCTTCAGGGCTTCTTCTTCGCAGACTTCCGCCGCAAGGGCGAAGAGGCCGTCACGGCGGTGGACATCGACGGCGGCAACCCGGATGAGTACGAAGTGGCTTCCACTTCCGGCTTCCTCGCGGGCTCCATCGTCAAGGGCTCGGGCTTCACCAACAGCGGCAACAACGGCGTCAATGTCGTGACTGCCATCGTCTCCAACACGTCCGTGGAAGTCGCCACTGGCCAGTTGACGGCTGAGGCCTCGCCGCCCGCCGCTGCGAAGATCACTGTCGTGGGCTATCAGGCTGCGGCTGGCGACCTCGACGTGGACGCTTCCGGCACCCTCCCGGCGCTGACCTCGACCACGCTGGACTTCACGACCCTCGGTCTCATTCCGGGCGAGTGGATTTACATCGGTGGTGACTCGGCTGGCACGAGCTTCGACACTGCGGCCAACAACACGTGGGCTCGCATCTACACGGTCGCGGCCAACCGCCTGACCTTCGACAAGACCAACACGACCATGGTGACCGAGGCCAACGCTTCGGATACCATCCGCCTGTGGTTCGGTCGTGTCCTCAAGAACGAATCGTCCGGCGCGCTTCAGGTTCGCCGCACCTTCCAGCTTGAGCGCACCCTTGGTGCATCTGACGACTCGAACCTCTCGCAAATCCAGAGCGAGTACGTGGTCGGTGCGGTGCCCAACGAGGCCGAGTTCGCCTTCTCGACCGCCGACAAGGCGACCGTGAAGATGAGCTTCATGGGCACGGATCACGAGCAGCGCACGGGCGTCACGGGTGTGAAGGCCGGTACGCGCCCGAGCATCGTGGCCGAGGATGCCTACAACACCTCGAACGACTTTGCGGTGCTGAAGATGTCCATCCTTGACCGCTCTGCCGGTGCCAACCCCTCGGCTCTGTTCGCCTTCCTGTCGGAGTTCACCATCGGTGTGAACAACAACGTGTCTGCGAACAAGGCAGTGTCCTACCTCGGATCGTTCGACATGACCGCTGGCCAGTTCATCGTGGACGGCAGCGCCATGGCCTACTTCTCGAACGTCACGGCAGTAGCGGCAGTTCGCAACAACAGCGATGTCACGATCCACGGCATCGTCATCAAGGACAACGCGGGTATCGCCATCGACATCCCGCTCATTGCCCTTGGCGATGGACGCCTGAAGGTCGAGCAGGACAAGCCGATCATGCTGAACCTTGAGATGCCTGCGGCTGCCGACGAGGTCTTCGATCACACCTTGCTCATGGTGTTCTACGACTACCTGCCGACTGCCGCCTCTTCGTAAGGGCTTGCATTCGTGTCAACCTTTGGATATACAGATGGGGCCGGGGTGTAAACCTCGGCCTCAACAATAATGGAGATGACAATGAGCAACGTGCTGTTCGACACTTTCAAGACCGATGCCGAAATGGAGACCGCTGGCAAGTGGGTTTACCCGGCAGGTGAGCCGACCGAGTCCAACCCCAACCCGCCCGCGTTCAAGATCGCCCGTGCAGGTGGAGCCAACAAGAAGTACGGCAAGGTGCAGGCCGCTCTCATGAAGCCGCATCGCGCTCTCTTCCGTAGCTCCGAAATCTCGCCCGAGAAGCTGGACACGATCAACGAGATTGCCAAGAAGTGCTTCTTCGAAGCGGTCCTCATCGACTGGAAGGACGTGCCGAATGCCAAGGGCGAAATCATCCCCTTCAGCCGCGCGAACGCCGAAGACATGATGAAGCAGCTTCCGGCGCTCTACGACTTCCTCATGGGCGAAGCGCAGAACCTCTCGACCTTCAACCCCGGCTCGACCGAGGACGACGCGGGAAACTGACCGAGGTCCTTACCTACTACCTCGACCATGGGGGTAAGGACGAAGAGATAACCCTTCAAGCCTACAGAGCCAAGCAGCCGGTTCCGGCCCGCATCAATGATGCACCGGACCTGTTGCCTTGGCTTCAGGGTGAGTATGAGGCTTTCTTCGAACTCAACACCTGCCGCACCGATGGGGTGCTCCCATGGACGGCCATTCACCAGTATGCGACTGCCCATGGCTACGCTGAAGACCCTGATGAGCTACAGCGATTCACGTGGTTGATGCGAGCCATGGACAAGGTGTATATCGAGAAGAAGGCTGAGACCAAAATCCAGCCGTCACCGAAGGCACCGCATAACGCAAAGGGGAAATGATCGTGGGCACCTATCTCTTCAGTCAGATGCCGACCGTTGTGGCGAAACTCGTCAAGGACGTGCAGGAAGGTGTAGACGAAGCCGTCAAGCTGATCGTTGAAGACGGCGTGAACAAGATGGCCGACTCAACTCCCGTGGATACCACGAGGGCCGTTTCCAACTGGATCGTCACTATAGGCTCCCCGGCTTCAGGAGAGGTGCCACCGCACGTTCCCGGCTCCAAGGGTGGCACAGGTGCCCCGGCAGCCCGAGCGGCCACCAAGGGCCGCGCCAAGGCCGCTGTGAGTGGTCTACGCGGGGCCAAGGCAGTCTACATCACCAACAACGTCCCCTATATCGGCGTCCTCGAATACGGGGATGCAAAACATCGACCGAGCGGTATGGTTTCCAAGGGATTGCAGGCCATGGGTGTACGTGCTAGTTCTATCCAGATCGTTAAGACCTGAAGGAGCAGCAAGTGGCCACACATACCTTCCAGATTGTAGTCACACAGTCCGGGGCGCAAGCCACGGCGGCTGCGATTGGTCAGGTCGGTGCGGCTGCGCAGAAGTCGGCCAGCGCCCTCGCATTCTTCCGTCAGGCCCTCGTCGTGGCGTCAACCGTCCGTGCCGCTGCCGGGTTCGTGGACCTCATCGACGCTGCGACTCGCATCGACAACCGTCTGCGTGTGGCCACCAACTCTTCGCAGGAGTTCGCTCGCGCACAGCAGTTCGTCGCACAGATTTCCCGTAGCACCCGCACCGAGCTTGAGTCGAACGCGGTTACCTATGGGCGCTTGCTGAAGTCCACGGAGTCCCTCGGCCTGTCCAGCGGCTATCTGGAAAAGGTCATGACGGGTCTCGCCCTGTCCGTAAAGGTCGGTGGTGCGACGAGCATGGAAGCGCGCAATGCGATGATCCAGTTCTCCCAGTCGCTCGCGTCCGGCGCGCTGCGTGGTGACGAGCTTCGTTCCGTGTCCGAGCAGTTGCCCGCCCTTGCCACGGCCATCGGTCGTGAGTTCGGAGTCTCGGGTGGTCAGCTTATCGCTTTCGCCAAGGCGAACCCCGGCATCCTTGAGACCGAACGTGTCATCAAGGCTGTGGCTGCCGCTGTGCCGGAACTGACCGAGCAGGCGAAGAAGATGTCCCCGACCATCACCGAGGGTTTCATTGCGATCCACAATGCGGTCGTGACGATGCTCGGTGACATCAATCGCGGCACCGGCATCTTCGGTGCGTTCTCGCGCGGCCTTGTGCTCGTGGGCGATAACCTGAACATCGTCATCGAACTGTTCGCAGCTTTCATTGCCATCCGCTATGCAGGCACCCTCATTGGATGGGCGAGCGCGACTGCCGGGTTTGGTCGCAGTCTCGTGGCCATGTTCCAGCTTATGGCACAGGGCAACGGCGTCATGGCTTCGTTCAATGCCATGTTCATGCTCAACCCCTTCACGCTGTGGATCGCTGGTGCCGCTGCCATCGTCATTGGACTGACCGCGCTCTATAACTACGTGCCGTCTGTGAGGATGGTCGTGGACAACCTCTTCACGACCATCGGCAAGATCGTTGAAGTCTTCAGCAACCTCTACAACGCCATTGCCAACAACCTGCCTGCGTGGGCCACGTGGGAGAACACGCTGAAGATCGTTGGGCTTGCGATTGCGACCTTGCTTCAGGGCCTCGTGAACCTCATTGCGCTGGCCATCGTGCCGGTCGGTCGAGCCATTGCGGGCATCGTCTTGGTCATGCACTCCTTCGGTCTGGCCACGGATGAGACGGCTAGGAGCGTGGTCAATGCCATCGGCGGCTACGAGCAGTTCGTGCGCAACATGCTTGGCGGAAAAGCTGCGACCGAGTCTGCCGGTGCTGCTACCGAACAGTTGACCGAGAAGACCAAAGGCTTGCTCGGTGGTCTGCTTGGTGCCAAGGACGGCACGGACTCTGCCAAGGCTGCCACTGCCGCGCTGGCCGAAGAGGTGAAGAAGGTTGATACCGGCTACCGCATCCTTGGTGAAGGACTGCTCCGTGCAGGTCCGTCTATCAAGTCGTCTGAAGATGGCTTCAACAACCTTGCTCGCGTGACCAAGGACTGGGAAAAGTACACCACGGATGCTGGCACTGCCGTGACCACCACGGCTGGTGCGGCCACGGCTGCCAAGGCTCCGACCGACTCGCTTGCGGGCTCGATGAAGGGTGTGAACACGCAGGCGTCCGGCGCGGCCAAGGCTTCGCAGGTCATGGCTTCGTCCATGGCGGCGAGCGCCGAAAGCTCGACCACGGCTGCCAAGCAGGTCAAGGCGTTCGCTGATCTGGTGGCACAGTTGAACCCGCTCATGACGGCTGCCAAGACTGCCGGTGAGGCGGCTGCACAGGGCTTCAATGCGGCGGGCTCTGCGGCCAATGGTGCTGCTCCGGGCATTCGCAATCTCGCAGCGGCATATCGTGAGCTTGCAGCGGCCAAGGCTGCGGCGGGATCGGGTGGAGGCTCTTCGGGTAGTTCGAGCAGCGTGGATGGTGCCCGCGCTGGCGGTGGCCCGGTGCTGTCCGGCAACACCTACCTCGTGGGTGAGAAGGGTCCAGAACTCTTCACGCCGAACACGACCGGCAACATCATCCCGAACCATGCGCTTCAGAGCAACGGCACTACCGCTGCCAATGACAACACGACTCTCATCGTTCGTGCCATCAATCGCATGGCCAATGCGGTCGTGGCCAGCAACAAGGTAGCGGCGGCTGCCAATCAGGCCATGGTTGAAGAGGTTGCCGTCCAGACGGAGAACACGGCCAAGGCCCTTCAGCGCGCAGCAGTGCCCCTGTCGGAGTCTCAGTCCTTCAAGGGCAGCGGCTACTCGCTGAACAGCACCTATGTCAGTCAAGACCCGCGTGGATGGGATGTCGGCGGCAATCGCTACAGTGAGGACCCGGCCAGCTTGAGCCGTGGATACTACAACTACGTGACCGCTGGCACCAATGCCAAGGGCGAAATGCAGTATGCGTTGCCGGGTGACTATGCTGAGTGGATGAAGGAGAACAAGGTCCTTCAGGGTGATGACGCATATCGCGCCAACACGACGCAGCAGTATGGTCAGAACTACAGCGGCACCTTTGACGCGAACAAGCCGTATGACTCGCAGAACCTTGAAGAGAGTGCCAAGCTGGCTTTGATGAAGGCCGCACTTGAGCGCTACGGCATCGACGCATTCGCCTATAGCAACATCGACATCCTCGGCATGATTAAGGAACAGGAGCGCGTTGTCCAGTACCTTGTCGAGAAGTCGGAAACCGCTGTGGCCGCGCTGAAGCAGTATCGTGAAGCTGGCGAGAACTTCAAGCAGTTCCAAGAGGCTCTTCCGGGCATGGCTGCGGTCAAGTCCAAGATGCAGGACTTCCAGACTTTGACTCCGATGCAGGGTGGCCCGATGTATGGCACCAGCGACCCGTATGGGCTCGCCAATGCCCCGCGCCCGGACCCCAAGGCACAGGAAGCCATGTCCAACAGCAAGGCCGTAGGTGCGCAGGATAACCGCGTTCAGGTGCAGATGACGGTGAACACGCCGAGCGCCGAGACGTTCCGTCAGAACAAGGCACAGATCGAGTCGCAGTTGGCCAGCATGGTTGACCGCGCAAATCGAAGGGCAGGTAGGCGATGATCGTTGATGCAGTAAGGCTCCCGGTGGATGTCGAGCGCGGTGTGCGCGGCGGTCCTCAGTTCAGCACGATTGTGAATCGTACTGACGGCGGCAGCCTTGTGACTAATCAGAATTGGAGCTACCCGCTCTATCGCGGGCAGGTGGGCTACGGCATTCAGTCCAAGGATAACTTGCGCGATGTCATCAAGTTCTTCTATGCCCGTCGCGGTCGTCTGCGTGGCTTCCTGTTCCGTGATTGGTCGGACTACCAGTTCGACAATGACCTCATCGGGACCGGCGATGGATCGGATACCACGTTCCAAGCCATTCGCAAGTATGACGATGACATCCTGCCGTTCTCGCGTCCGATCACGCGCCCGGTGGATGATGCCGACATGACCATCAGTGTCAATGGCTCGGTTGTCTCGAACTCGACTTGGTCGGTGACTTCGGGTGGGATCATCACCTTCACGTCGCCGCCACCGAATGGCCATGCGATCCGCATTGTGACCGGCACCTTCGACGTGCCCTGTCACTTCGCATCTGACGCATTGGAAGTCGAGATGGAAATCTGGAACGCGGGCTCGATCCCGAACATCCCCATCGAAGAGGTACGTGAATGAGCCGCACGATAAACGGAAGTCTTCAGACCCGCCTCAGTAGCGGGACTACCAACCTGTGTCACATCGTGACCATCACGCGCACGGACGGCACCATCTTGCGTGTCACCGATCATGACGTGGATGTGGTCGTGGACGGCAACACCTATGTGCGTGACAACTCGGTCGCGGTCGCGGCCATCACATCCTCGGCCAACAACGGCATTCAGGCTACCAACTGCAACGTGGTCTTCAGCGACAACGGAATCTCCGAAGTGGATGTTGCGCGCGGCGTGTACGACAAGGCCATCATGGAGTTCGCCGTGGTGGACTACGAGCACCCCGAGTACGGCAAGATCATCCTGCTCACCGGCCTGCTCTCCACCATGACGGTGACCAACCGCCGATCCGGCCAGTTCGAAATCCGTGGCCTGCTCACCCGTGGCGATACCCGCATTGGAGAATACTACGCTGCGCAGTGCCGTGCTGACCTCGGTGACTCGCGCTGCACTGTGGCGCTCGCGGCCTTCACGACCACCGGCACCGTGTCCGCCGTCGAGACACAGGGCAAGATTCGTGCGATCCTTGCGGCTGACTTCTCCAACGGCTTCTTCACGCACGGCGTCATGACTTTCACGAGCGGAGACAACACCGGCATCTCCATGGAAATCCTGAACCAGTTCGCATATGGGGGTGGAGAGGACTCGTTGTTCTTGGCACTGAGGATGCCCTACGACATCCAAGTGACAGATACGTTTGACCTTGTCGCTGGTTGTGATAAGACAATCGCAACCTGCCGTTCCAAGTTCAACAACATCAAGAATTTCAGAGGTGAGCCCTTTGTCCCCGGACCTGACTTCATCAGCGACTTCCTCCAAACAGGTACTTCGTGAGCAGTGCATTGAGCTTGCTCGCTCGTACATCGGCACTCCGTGGAAACACAAGGGTCGAAGCAAGTCTGGCATTGATTGCATCGGCGTCCCGTATGTCGTAGGCAAGGAGCTAGGACTCCATGACTACGATGACTCGCTGGACTACGGCAGGCAGGCCAAGAACTTCGACTTCATGCGCGCCATGGCTCCGTTTGGTTCCCGCGTGAAGGACCTGAAGGACATCAGGGATGCAGACATTTTGGTTCTGCGTATCCCGATCTTCCCTCAGCACGTGGCGATGGCCAGCCATATCGGGGATCGGCAGACCATAATCCACGCCAGCGTCGAAGCTAGAAAGGTGGTTGAAGAACACCTATCAGATGATGTAAGAAGGCTGCTCATAGCCGCCTTCAGGTACAAGGAACTCGCGTAGCCATGCCGATCATGACATCCATCTTTGACGACTCCAAGACGTTCGATAGGTGGGACCTGTTCGAGCTTCAGATGGACATGTCCTACACCGGGTGGGTTCCGAGGGGCAATGATGTCATCGAGTTCAAGGTCATTGATCCGCCAGACGACCGCTACGTTCCCGGCTACTCCATCGTGGAAGCTGACGGCGACAAGAAGACTGTCGGCCCGCGCCTGAAGGACCTGAACATCCCGTTCTCGCTGTACGGCATGCCGATCCCCATCACGTTCGGTGTGCGCCGTCTGTACGGCAACATCCTGTGGGCGATCCCGCTGCGTGAGAACATCAAGAAGTCCAAGAAGGGCGGCTCCGGTGGTCCGACACAGACCACGACTGAGTACCAGTATTTCGCAACCTATGCTGTGGCCTTTGGTGTGCCGGGTAACACCGACTCGACCAAGCGCGATGTGTTGCGTGTGTGGGCAGACGGCTCGCTCATCTATGATCGTCGCGGCACCGGCCAGACGAAAATCCAAGGCTTCAACTTCACCTTCTATCCGTCCGGCCCGACACAGGAACCGGACCCGACCATGGAAACCAAGGAAGGTGTGGGCATGGTGCCCGCCTACCGCGACTTCATGTATATGGTCATCAAGGATTTGCCGGTGGCCATGTGGGGCAATCGTCCGCCCTCCATCTCGGTCGAGATTGGTGACGCGACCGCGTCCACCTATACCGTCACGAACATCCAGCCCACGGCAGATGTGGCAGGCTCCTTCTCGCAGTCGTTCGGCTTCGCGGACTGGACCCGCATGTTCTACTATTCGGTCACCAACGGCGCGGTGAACACCCAGTGTACGGTTCGCACATATGACATGGTCAGTGGATCGCTCGTCAACACGAGCTATGCCAACAAGGGTGACGGCATCGGGTGGGACAACAACACAGGTGGCAAGACGGCGGGTGACCTGACACACATTCAGGGCTTCCAGTTCACCTCCATCTCGGACTACGGCCTCAGCTACATCCCGTGGCTGAACGTGATTGTCGGCATGGGGCGTGGTGGCCTTGGCCGTCAGCCCATTGCGCTTGTGGACCCTCTCAGTGGGTCTGTCGTGCATTGGCTTGGCGCAAAAACTGGGTTCACCGGATCACATGCGCTGCCGACCACGGACGTGAACATCACGGATACCTACAAGTTCTCGCAGGGCTATGTGAACTATCCCAAGTTCTACAGCGCACAGATCGTCTACGGTCAGTATAGTGCTGACACTTACATCTTCTGCCAGTCCTTCTACTCGGGCATCGGTCTTGCGATTCTGAAGCTCAACGGAGATACCAATGTCTTCGAAGTGTCCTTCATTGAGTCGGGCCTCAACTACGACAACTTCTGTCCGGGCACCATCGGGTATGGCTATTCGGATATGATGTGCATTGACGATGCGGTCATCTACAAGTACCGCATCAAGACCGGCGCTGACCGTAAGTCTCCCGCTGGTTATGTGAAGTCCACGTGGAAGACGATGGCATCGACCATCAACAATGTTTACTATCATGCGTATGAAGATGTCTACATCGTCATGCTCGCGTCCGGCATGTGCTATAAGTACGATGTCGAAGGCAATGAGCTTGCGAGCGTGGACCTGACTGGCAAGTTGCCGCCAGCGAACGACCACTACAACTTCCTGCATGATCTTTCGAACGGCTATCTCGCGTGGCAGACCACGGCTGACGGCAGCACCCATGAGCTTGACCTGACCTTCATGCTCATCAACACCTTCACGGATACCTTCGGCCAATACTATGTCGATGGCAGCACCCGCATGTTCTCTTCGAAGATGCGAATGTTCGCGGGTGTGGGCGTCAGCGGCGGCGGTGGGTGGGGCACCGGCCAGACCGATAGCAAGCAGTACGCATGCTCGCTGTTCTACTATGACCGCCTTGGTGATGCCCGCATGCCGCTGGCTGACTTCATCACAGGCATGGCTCTGTATGCTGGCTATGATATTTCGGAAATCTATGTGGACCCCGAGATTGATGATGAGATTGACGGCGCGGTCATCTCGCAGATCACCAGCTATCGTTCGGTCATCAACTCCATCTCGGCCATCTATCGCATCGACGTGATCGAGTCGGATGGCACTGTGAAGTTCCTGCGTAAGCCGGTGGGATATGATGCCACTGACTTCGACGTGGCCGATGGTGAAACCCTTCTGGCTTCTGCACAGCAGCCGGAGTCGGTGAGCTTCACCTTCCGCCGCGAAGAAGAGATTGCGGTGCCTCAGCGTGTGCTTCTGCGCTATCTGGACAAGGCTCTGGCCTATCAGTGGTCCATGCAGCAGGCCACTCGCTCGCAGTTCATTCAGACCAACGGCTCCAATGAGCAGATCACCTACGAGGTTCCGATTGCGATGACGGCAGTCGAAGCCAAGACGCTCGCCAACCGCGCGCTCTGGATGGCTTGGTCTTCGCGCGTGTCATATGACTTCCGTCTGCCGCCGAAATTCTTCAAGGTCGAACCGGGTGACGTGGGCTCTGTCATCATCGGTCAGTTGACCTATACAGTGAAGGCATCCGAGGTCACCTACAACAATGACTTCTCCATCGGTGTTCGCGGCACGAGCTTCCAGTCGGATGAGGCTGTCGAGTTCAATGCTGACTCGGGCAACGGTTACACGCAGGACATTCCGTTTGACCTCGGCGGTGACCTCTACATTCTCGACGTGCCGTTGCTGAAGGGGAACCACGACCTCACCAGCACCAGCCAGTTCCCGCTCTACATGCACTTGAGCCCGGTCAACAAAACTACCGCGTGGCTTGGCGCGTCCGCGTATCTCTCGTATGTGGACTCGGTCGGCTTCACTGAGTCCTCGGCCAACACCAACGAAGGTGTGGTCTGCATCGTGACCGAACTGCCGGACACTCCCGACTCGCTGCTCTCGACGGATACCTTGAGCACGATGAAGGTGGTGGTGAAGGCGGGTGACGCCTCACTGCTCGCAAGCTGCACGGAGAGTGATCTGTTGCAGGGTAGTAACCTTGCTGCCTTCGGTGCCAATGGTCGATGGGAACTCATTCAGTTCATGACGGTGGAAGAGAACGCGGACGGTAGCTTCATGCTGTCGAACCTCTTGCGCGCTCGCAACAGCACGGACTACGCTGTGGACCTTCACACTGTCGGTGATACCCTCGTGTTGATCGGTGAACTCTTCACGGACGTGACGGCGGTTGCGAACACTCGCATCGAGACTGCGCTGAAGTACAAGGCTGTTGGCCCCTCTCAGCTTGAGTCGGCCATCTCTTCCAAGACCACGACCATCTATGGGTATTCAGCCCTACCGTGGACTCCTACGGTGCCCACGATCACCCGCGACATCGACGCTGGAACCGGCGACATCACCATTGACTGGGAACGCCGCAATCGCCTCATTGTCCCCCTCAGTGATGGTACGGAGACCAACACTCTGTCAACCAATGATGAGAATAACTACCTCGTCACCATTCGCCGCTGGCCGTACTATACGTGGCTGTTCAGTGGTGGCTCTTGGCATTCCACGCTCGTCTCGGATACCGAGGTGACCTTCGAAGTCACCGGGGCCACCAGCCTGACATTGACCGCCGCGCAAATCCGCACTGCCGAGCTTTATGAGTTCGAAGTCCCGGACGACATGAACAATTCAGGCTCGACGTTTACTGCGCAGCCGGGGTCTTACATCACGGAAAACGCCACGGATAACGAGATTGTGGCCGAACTCGGCTACTCGGATTTTGTGGCTTTCAAGCACCTTGACATCATGGTACAACAGGCCACTAGCTTGTCAGGCGCAAGCAGCGGATACGGGCCGGGTCGCATGACCCGCGTCCTGATTGAGGACACGTAAGGAGAAGCTATGTCGAACAACCTTGGTCGCACGGAAGTCAGCACGTCGCAGACGCAGAAAGAGACTGCCATCAACAACAGCGATGGTGTGCTCGATGCTGCTATCACGTCTGAACTGACCCTCTCGTGGTCTGGTGAAAACCTCAAGGTGCTCACCACGGCACAGCTTCGTCAGAACCAGACTTTCATCATGTCCGGCACGTCTGGCGGGTCCCCGGTGCTCAAGATGGCTGCCGTCCAGCGCGGCGTGGTCATGGTGGACAACGACCTCGGCGCTGACTTGACTGTCACTGACAACGCGCTGGCGGAAGAAGTGGTCGTCAAGAACGGTGTGCTGGCCGCGATCTACGTGACTGCGACCGGCGTTCGCCGCGTGTTCGAATCCGATTCCGTCATCATCCCCGGCGACACATCCATCACTGCCCGCGTGTGCTCCACGGCCAACGTCACGATTGCCACTGCACTCAATCCGGGCGATGTCATCAACGGAGTGACCCTCGTGCAAGACGATGTGGTGTTCCTGAAGGATCAGACCACGCCATCGGAGAACGGCTTGTATGTGGTCGATGCCTCTCCATACCGCGCGCTCGACTTCGATGACGGCGGCACCGAGGTTTATGCCGGTGTGCTCATCACCGTCACGGAAGGCACTGCCAACCCGGACACGCTGTGGATGCTCACCAGCAACAACCCCATCACTGTCGGGTCCAGTGCGCTCGTCTTCAAGAAGTTGAACCAGAACGCCACCGCGTTCGCTACCAATGCGCAGGTGCTCGCGGGCACCGTGGCCAGCAAGGCGGTCGATCCGGCCAAGCTCGGCAGCCTGTGGAAGAAGGGAACTGCCATCGCGTCTGCCGGAACCATCACTATCGGCAACGGTCGATACTTCCACGTGACCGGCACCACTGCCATCACGGACATTGATTGGTCCACGGCTACTGACGGTCGTGAAGCCGTCCTCGTGTTCGACGGTGTGCTCACTCTCACGCACAATGCCACCAGCCTGATCCTGCCGGGTGGCGCGAACATCACCACGGCTGCCGGTGACCGCGCAGCGTTCATTCAGGACTCCACGGACAACGTATACTGCATCTGGTATCAGCGCGCCGATGGTACTGCCATCGTTGCTTCGGCGGGCTTGACTGCCGCGACCACGACTGACATCCTGACCGGCACGGATACCACGGCGTATGCTACGGCAGACTCCATCGCGGCTCTGTGGGAGAAGGGCGCTGACGTTGCTTCGGCTGCCACGGTTACCTTTGCCGAGGGTGGTTACTTCCACATCACCGGCACTACGACCATCTCGGACTTCGACTGGGCTACTCCCAAGAATGGCCGTTGGGCTATCGTGACCTTTGATGGCATTCTGACCATCACGTACAATGCCACGACCCTGAAGCTGCCGGGTGCGGCCAGCATCACCACGGCTGCCGGTGACACGGCTTGCTTCGTGCAGGACAACAGCGACAACGTCATCTGCGTCTGGTATCAGAAGGTCGATGGCTCGCCGGTCACGACCTCGGCATTCGCTGCCGCGTCCACCACGCAGGCCTTGACGGGCACGTCCGTGGCCGTGGCGATTACGCCGGACTCATTGGCTGCCCTGTGGGAGAAGGGCTCTGACGTGGCTTCTGCGGCCACTGTGAGCCTTGGTGAAGGTGGGTATTTCCACATCACCGGCACCACGACCATCACTGACATCGACTGGGCTACCGCCAAGAATGGTCGTCCGGCCATCGTGATCTTCGACGGCATCCTGACCCTGACTCACAATGCCACGACTCTCAAGCTGCCGGGTGGTGCCAACATCACGACCGCTGCCGGGGATCGTGCCATGTTTGTGCAGGATGCTTCCGACAATGTGATCTGCGTCTGGTATCAGCGCGCGGACGGTACGGCTCTTGTGGGCTCGACCCCGGCCAGCACGACTGAAGCTCTGACCGGCACCGACACGGTCAAGGCTGTCACGCCGGATGCTCTTGCTGCTCTGTGGGAGAAGGGTGCCGATGTCGCCTCTGCGGCTACGGTGACCTTTGCCGAGGGTGGCTACTTCCACATCACCGGCACGACCACGATCACGGACATTGACTGGGCGACCGCGAAGAATGGTCGTTGGGCTTGGGTGGTCTTTGATGGTGCGCTTACGCTCACCCACAATGCGACCACTCTCATCTTGCCGACCGGCGCGAACATCGCAACGGTGGCTGGTGATCGCGCCCTGTTCATTCAGGATGCTTCGGACAACGTCTACTGCATGGTCTACCAGCGCGCGGACGGCACGGCTCTGGCAGCGGGCAGTGGTGCGTTCGTGGCCGCGACCACGACTGAAGCCCTCACCGGCACGGATACCAGCAAGGGTGTCACGCCGGATGCACTGGCCGCGCTGTGGGAGAAGGGCTCCAACGTAGCCTCTGCGGCCACGGTGAGCCTCGGTGAGGGTGGTCTGTTCCACATCACCGGCACGACCACGATCACGGACATCGACTTCGGTACGGCCAAGGATGGTCGTGGTGCATGGCTCATCTTCGATGGTGCGCTCACGCTGACGCACAATGCCACGACCCTCGTGTTGCCGGGTGGCGCGAACATCACCACGGCTGCCGGTGACATGGCCTATGTGACTCAGGACAACGGTGACAACGTCTATGTCCGATACTTCCGTGCGAATGGCAAGCCTGTCGTTCCGACGACTCAGGTCATCGCCATCGCAGTTTCGGATGAGACCACGTCCCTGACCACGGGCACGGCCAAGACGACCTTCCGCATGCCGTTCGCCTTCACGCTGACGGACATTCGCGCTTCGGTCACCACGGCTCCCACGGGCGGCACTTTGCTCACCGTGGACGTGAACGAGTCGGGCTCTACGATCCTCTCGACCAAGCTGACCTTCGATGCTTCCGAGAAAACCACGACCACGGCAGCCACGCCGCGTGTCATCTCGGACTCCTCGCTGGCCGACGATGCGGAAATCACCATCGACATCGACGCAGTGGGCTCCACCATTGCGGGCGCTGGTCTGAAGGTGTACCTGATTGGCTATCCGACGAATGGGTGACGACACATGAGTTTCATCATCAACCCCTATCGCTATGCTGCCGGGGCGTCCTTCTATCAGTACGCCACAGCAGATGGTGCGGATGCGGATATTTCGGATGCAGGTGGGCTCCACTCTGCGGGCACCTTCACCGTGCCTGCGGCTTGGAACGGTCGGTATGTCCGTGTCGGGGCGGGCGGGCGCACGTCCTCCAACTCTACTTCGCTCAATGTAACGATGAATAAGGGTGGGGCGCAGTTCGATGGTGCTGCTGAGTATTTTGGATCGGGCGTAACCAGCAATCCCGGCGGTGCGACAGGTCACTCTGCTCCCACCGTAGTGACCACTGGTGACGCATTCACTATGTCCGGCCCGGTCAACAATACGAACGGAAGCTGGAAGTACATGGAGGTGCTGTCCTCCAGCTTCAGTGGAGCCATGGCTAACCGCACCAGCACATTCAGTGTTGGCACCGCGTATACCACATGCGAGTGGAACAACGAGGTATATGACACTGACGGATACTTCACCACGGGATCGCCCACGGTGTTCACTATCCCGTCTGGTCGCAGTGGCAAGTTCCGAATCCAAGCTGGTCTGGAGTGCACTGCTCCCGGCACGGAAATGGGCCTGACACTGTCCACCTCGGCTGACCCCGGCAACATGGAGTGTGATAACTCAGCCGGTGGTGCCCTCAGCATCTTCAGTCCTCCGCTGTCGCTGACCACTAGCGACACGGCGTCCCTGTCTGTACGCACCCAGTCAGCTACTACAATGAAGGTGGATGCCAATACGTGGTACTCTATCGAAGAGCTTCCGTCTGGTATCCAGTACGCCATAGCCGAGTTCGGCAGCAGCGTGGCCGTGGCGTCCGGCTCTACATTCCAGTCGGTGTCTCCGAGCACGGAGTTCGCAGACGTGGGCGGATGGTACACCGCTGGTCAGGACCACTTCACGGTGCCTTCCGGTGTTACGAAAATTCGACTCGGCTTCTTCATCAAAAGCACCAACACTCTCGGCTCCGCGTGGGGCTTCGGCATCTTCAAGAATGGTGCTGAGTTCCAGCAGATGCCTTACAACGCTCAGACAAACGCCAGCGTGGAATGTCTGCACGGTGCGTCTGGAATCATCGAGGTCACGGCTGGTGACACATTCGATTTCCGCGCCCGTACTGCTGCGGGCTCCATGTCCGTGGCGGCGGGTAGCTTCATCTGGATCGAAGAAGTCCAAGCTGTGACATCTTAACGGGCCGGGTTGACGTGGGCGTATAGAACGGCCTACAACGGAGAGAAGTTCCCAACAGGAGTTCTCCGAATGTTCAATACTGCAACAATCACGAAGGTGAAGGCGATTGCCGATGACCTCGGTGTGGAGGCTGCGGCTCTTCTGGCTGTGGCCGAGGTTGAGTCTGCTGGTGTCTCCGAATGGAAGGTCTCGGGCAAGAACCGCCCGCCGATCCGCTTTGAGGGCCACTACTTCTATCGCAAGCTCAAGGGAGACAAGCTGAAGGCCGCTGTGGCGGCTGGACTGGCGAACCCGAACGTGGGCGGGGTCAAGAACCCGGCGTCCTATAGCGCCCGCTACGGGCTTCTGGAACGTGCTGCCAAGATCGACCACGCTGCCGCCTACGAGTCCACCTCGTGGGGCCTCGGTCAGGTCATGGGTGCCCATTGGAAGAAGCTCGGCTATCGCTCGGTCGATGAGATGGTCAACACCGCGAACACCGTGGACGGCCAGATCGCCATCATGGCCAAGTACATCCAGAAGTTCGGCCTCGTGGATGAGCTTCAGACCAAGGGGTGGCAGTCGTTTGCCGATCAGTACAATGGTCCGGCCAGCCGCAAGAACCGCTACGGCGAGAAGATCGCGGCAGCCTACAAGAACTACGTCAAGGTGCTGGCCGGTGCTGTCACCGACAATGGTGTGCCGGACGGCGGCAATGCCACGGTCAAACAGTACCAGAAGGACCTCAAGCGCCTCGGCTTCTATGCAGGAGCGGTGGATGGCATTGCAGGACGCCAGACCATTGCCGCTGTTAAGGCCTTCCAGAAGGCCAACGGGCTCGTTGCAGACGGCAAGTACGGGAAGATGACCGATGAGGCCGTGGATCGCGCGATTGCCGCCCTTGACCGCTCTGGCGGTGACACGGCGGTAAAGACCGGCACCGGAGTCACCGGCACGGGTGCGGTCGTGGACATCATCAAGGAGCAGACCGATCAACTTCAGTCCGTTGCGCAGTATTCGCACCTCATCACCTATGCCGTGATCGCCTTCGTGGTGGCCGGTGTGGGCCTGACCGTCTACGGCCTCTGGAAGAAGTACAAGGCAGGCATGGCCTCGGAAGGGACGGTGTAACCATGTGGATACTCAGCCTTCTTGCGTGGCCCTTTCGCTTCTTCACGAAGTGGATGGACTACCGTTCACAGGTGGCCATCGTCAAGGGTGAGGTCGCCAAAGAGTCGATCCGTGCGAACGTCCAGCTTTCGCAGATCAAGAAGGAGATGCACCAGATCAATATGGGTTGGTGGGCAACCCGCTGGATCGTCCCGCTTATTGCATACCCGGTCATCGCATGGTGGTGGATGGTCTGGATGGACACTATGTTGACGAGTATCCAACTGGATATTCCGCCGCCGCCCGAGCCGATCTACTCGTGGTCCGGTGAGATTATCCTGAGCTTCTTCATCGTGCGCGGTGCAGAGATGGTGGCCAGTTCGGTCACAGCATTCAGCACGGCGGGAACAATCGCTGACATCGTCGGCAAGGCTTTTGGCCGTAAAGATAAGTGAGAGGTGCATGATGGGCGCGGATGAGAACAATGTCTTTACGAAAGCAGAGGTGGAAGCCATTGCTGAGAGTGCGGCTGACCGCGCTCTCGCTGCGCTATTCGAAAAGCTCGACATCGACGTGACTGATAAGGAGTCTGTCCGCAAGTTCCGTGACAATCTGAGCTTCCTTGACGACCAACGTCAGGGCTCGATTGCCCTCAAGCAGAACATCAAGAAGTCGATGCTGTACGTCTCGGGCACGGCGCTGCTCGGGCTCGTATATTTCCTGTGGGACGCGCTGAAGGATGGCCTGCACATGTGGCTGGTCAACTTGAAGTAATGGAGGACAACATGTTCGAGAAGATGACTGCCGTTGCCAAGAGTGCGAACCTCCACTGGAAGGATGTCGCGTACATCCTCGTGATCGGCGCGATGCTTATGTGGGGCACCACACAGGTGAAGCAATACATCCGCGACACTGCACCGGCCAGTGACTACTTCGTGGTCAACCAGATCGGCATCCCCAACTTCACCGTTGGCGAGAACCCCAAGATTCTCTATGACCGAGTCGTGCTCCAAGATTTCAGCGCCACGTTCACGGCTGAGATTCAAGATGCGTCCACCTTGCAGGCGGTATGCACCAGCACGAAAACCGTGAATTACTCGCCGGACAAGGACCTGCCCAAGGATGGGCCGACACTTAGCTGGCTGATGTACCGTGAGCCGCTGCCGGACTGCCAGCCGCCAGTGGGCACCTACCGTGTGCAGATTTGCTGGACCATCGAACGACTCGATGCGATCCCGGCGCGCATGTGTGCCAACAGCAACACCTTCAGCGTTCGTGAAATGGAATTGAAATAGGAGGACGACATGCTTGTAGCTGCCATCATCATCGGCCTTGCCATCTATGCTTTCCGTGAGCAGTTGTGGGACTTCGTGATCGCCATGTGGAAGGACGATCAGCCGGATAAGTGATTGGTTCCGGGTCGAGGATTCGAACCTGCGACTACCTGTTTCAGAGACAGGGGTCCTACCGTTAGACGAACCCGGAGTGGCTGGCAGGGCAGGCATCGAACCTGCATCATCCTGATTAACAGTCAGGAGCATTACCGTTATGCTACCTACCAAATTGGTTGACAGGGCAGGGTTTGAACCTACGACCACTCGATTATCGGTCGAGCGCTCTACCAACTGAGCTACCTGTCAAAGTCAAAGACCGAGGGGTAGCAGTCCTGCCCTCGGTCTTCTAAATCATTCTTGATCCGTCTTACCGGAAGAACTTCTATCCAGATTGTCAGTCTATAGAAGACCTTAGCTCCATAGGATGTGCTGCGTCCTTTGAGTTTGATAGCCTATAGCAGATCATCTGTCAACAGGTGATCTACCATACGCGATCACGTATAACGCCGGGATATACGTGATCGCGTATATTCGCTATTTGCGAACCGCGAATGTCACTCGCAGTTGCGATTGCCGGTCACCGGATCGAAGGTGCAGGTCGAGCCCTCCATGATGGCTGGCATGAGGGGGATGTCGGCAGGGCACTCAGGAGCGGCTACAGTGGCTCTGTCATCCCCATCCTTGTCCTTGAGCAGGGCGAAGCGCTTGCCGTCCTTGTTGAACGTTGTGAGGCCCTTGGCACCGCCCTCATAGGCCGTCTGGTAGATACCCATGAAGTCCTCGAACTTCACATGCTTGTCCACGTTGACGGTCTTGGACACGGCTGAGTCGACTCGGTTCGCAGCGGTCAGGAACACAGACATGTGCTCTTCGATGGTGACGCTGGCCGTGGTCTTCCCGTAGACGCCAAGCTGCGAGACGGCGTAGTCCTGCACCGTGACGATCTGCTTGCCACCCGGCATGTCTACCGGGCGCTCGGTCTCCCACGCGAACACCGGCTCGATGCCGCCCGACATGTTGTCAGCCGCAAAGCTGATGGTGCCGGTCGGCGCGATGGAGGTCAGGTGCGAATTGCGGATGCCGTACTTGCGGATGCCATCGCGGATGTCGTCCGGCAGGTTCTTGTTGTGGCCGCTGGCCAGATACTTGTCGGCATCGAACAGCTTGAACGCACCCTTCTCCTTGGCAAGCTCGATGCTGGCGCGGTACGCCTCGTCACGCAGGACGTTCAGGAGCTTGGTTTCGAAGGTGACGAACTGGATAGAGCCGTAGGGCATTCCCATGGCTTCCAGCGCGTTCGCAAGGCCGGTGACGCCCAAGCCCATGCGGCGCTTGCTCGTGGCCTCTTCGCGCTGTTGCGGCAACGGGTAGTTCGCCTTGTCGATGACGTTGTCCATCATGCGAACAACCTGCGGAATGTCAGCGATGAACTGATCCCAGTCGAAGTACCAGCCAGCCAGATCGCGCTTCAGGTACTTCGGGATAGCGAAGCTGCCGAGCAGACAGGCACCGTAGGGCGGCAGCGGTTGCTCACCGCACGGGTTGGTAGCCGCGATGGTCTCGCAGTACCAGAGGTTATTCTGACGATTGATGGTGTCAAGGAAGAGCACACCCGGCTCGGCCCACTGCCACGTGGTGTCCATGATGAGAGCCCAAAGCTCACGGGCATCGACCGTCTCGTAGACACGCCCGTTGAAACGCAAATCGAACGTCCCGTTGCGAGCAACAGCCTCCATGAGTTCATCGGTCACACCGACCGAGACATTGAAGCCGGTCAGGAACTTGTTGTTCTTCTTCATGACGATGAACTTCATGATGTCAGGGTGATCGCAGCGCATGACGCCCATCTCGGCACCACGGCGGTCACCGGCAGAGGACGTGGCCTGACATACGGCATCGAAGATTGGCATGAATGCAATCGGGCCATCGGTCTTGGCGCGGACGCCCCAAATCATGTCACCAGCCGGACGCAGAGTCGAGAAGTCGTAACCGATTCCACCGCCCTGTCGCATGGTCTGTGCGGCCAGCCTTGCAGCATCCATGATGGAGACCGAGCGCATGTCCTCACCGGCCAGCTTGGGGCCATCGACAAACGAGTCATGGATCGTGGGAGAGACGAAGCAGTTGCCACTCAATAGACCGCCTTCAATTACAAAGCTGTTGGTAGTGGGGACTTGAACGCAGAACACCTTGTCAAGCATGGCTTTCTCAGAAGATAGCTCAGCCACGCGCCAAGATGTATCCGTAATAGCCTTCAGCCTATCTGCCTTCCTCTTAATGAGAATGTCTGCCGACGAGATAGAGCGAAGATCGAAACGGATGTTCAACGAACGCTTGTTGCGAACACCGTAATTCGTTTCCACCGCTAGGGTCGAACTACCCGTGATGTAGAATCCAGCGATAGGCCCGAATTGTTCAAGCCATGCTTTCTCTTGGGCATCCCCGCACAATGTTAATTCCGGTTGATTGCTCACACATCCATCAGCCGCTATCCATCCACGGATGAACCCAAGAAGGTATGGGTCAGAGGACCCTATAGACGGCAGAGTCTTCATGTCACAATGAGCACTCTTGCCATAGAAATAGAAGTAGGGGTCGCCTTTAGCTGAAGGTGGGTTGCTGGTAGGATATCCTTCAAACCAAGGACAAATGTCTTCATGGTCAGAACATACACGAATGTTGAACCCGCCGTCGTTCGTGGCAGAACCATCTCCGTAAACAAGCCCATGAACGACACCAAGACGGTAGTCTGCGTTCTCATTTTTCGGCGCAGTCATAAAGTCTACCGACTTAACGGAGCCAGTAGTAGTCCTCTTTCCATCCGAAATCCAACCATGCTCCATGGTGGCCATGATGCTCTTGGACTTGCGACCGTTTGTGAACCTGATGCTAAACAGGTTCTGCTCACCGAAAGACTCGACCTTGGTTTTTACCCAAGAACCAGCACCGTCCATAACAGTGACAAACTGATCTTCAAGCTCTCCAATAGGGAACATGCCGAACTCACGGGTCAGTATGAGGGTATCACGTCCAAGACAGTTGTACGGCGTGACGATCTTGGGCGATCCGGCCCACGCTTGGATGCGGCCAGCGGGCATGAAGCGCATGTTGCTGGTAATGTCGAACAGCATCTGCTCGTGCTGGTAGTCGTCGGAAAGCGCCAAGGAAATGCGCTTCGCGTAGCCCTCATAGGTCTCCCCTTCGGCGCGGTATTTCGTGGCATGCAGGTGGTCGCAGAAAGGTAGCGAGGGTCCGATCATGATATACTCCATGTTGCTGTGAGGCTCGCTGAAATGCGAACTAGCGGACATGGTTAATCCGCTCGTGAAGCGTGGTCAAGCCGTATTATTTTTCTTCTGCGGGCTTGACAAGAGAATCGACGGCTGAGTTCAGATGAGTGAACGCTTCCTCGGGATTCGGGTAGCGTTCGAACAGCTTGTCGATGAGCGGCTGGTACTTGTTGACCATGTCGCGCGGGCTCACGGTGCGCGGCGGGCGATCATCCACGAGGTTGCCGGTGATGATAGCGTCGGCCAGCACGTAGAGGGAGCAGATGGCCTTGATGACGTGAGGGAGCCCGCTGTCCGGGTCCGTGTCCTCGCCCTCCCACCAGCAGTCCATGTGCTCGTTGGTGGCATCGTAGTAGACCGAGGCGCGCACGGCAGCCGGACGGTAGTTGAAAGCCCCGTACTTCATGGCACCCTCCATCATGCCGATGCTCACGAGACGACGCACATGAGCAGACATAGCATGGTAACAACGAGGCTTACGAATGCCTACCGCGTCCTTGGGATTGGTCGGCTTCATGAAGGGCGCACCCGTCTGAGGCACCGCGAAGTCATGTTCGTCACACTTGTCCGTGCGCGGCCCGCGCAAGGTATCAGAATCTTCATCGTGCATGGTACACCTCACACAGGGTTCGGGATGAGCAGAGCCTTGGCGCATTCGATGCCTTGCTCCAGTGAGTCGCAGACGTAGGTGGCCAGCCCCTTATAGAAGGCATGGTCATGGAAGCCGCCCTTGTCCAACACAAGGATCACCGGCTTGCGGAATGCATCGGCCCACCCAAGCTCCACTGTGGTTCCGATGCTGACGCTCTTGGCACCCTGCACGTTCATGAAGACGGCGTCAGCCATCATCACGTCATTGCGGTCGCGGCCAATGATACCCTGAGTCGAAGACATCGGGTGCTCTTCGTAGCCCTGCTTGCCGATAACTTGGCCAGAGCCCTTCAAGAATACCTTGCCACGCATAGGTGAATAGCAATGAATGTCCACCCAGTGGTGGCTACCATGGAGATGCTGGATCACAAGCTCACGCCAATCGAGCGCAGCTTCTTCATAGGTCAGCCCCGCAATAGGGCCAGCCAGATAGAGTCTCTTTGTTGTCATCGTCTTCTCCTATATGAACGTGAAGAGTTTCTCCGTTTTTTCTGATGTATTTTTACATCTGATACCGGACTTAGTCTGTTTTTCCCAAACGCACGTAAAATCATTTGGCGCTAAGTACTCCGAAACATATACGTGATGCCTTTGTGACGTTTTACGTACCCACCCCCAAAAAGCTTCGTGATCGAACTTTGACGAGTATTTGGTAGTGCCAATATATGGGGGATCACAGTACACTAAAGCCCCCTCTGGTAAAGGAGAAAATTCATATGAACAATTAAAAAATTGAACGCCCAGTAATTTCGGGAATTGTTTAGTAGCAGATGTATATCCCCTTTTTGAGTAGTCGCTTTGTTGTTTATCTCGGCTCCATCCTCCGAATTTCTTACCCCCAAAGGATAGTGCGAAGGCGGCATATCCCCGCAAAGGGCTAGGTTCTTTAGCGAGTTTAAGAACCCTGTACTCCTCTTCTGTAATAGAAAGGGGAGGCATCCATCCTTTGGACACTTCTTTCCATAAACAAATTAAATCAGCGTCTACATCGCATCCGATTCGTGTGGGGCATTCTACTTTATCTATCAAATTGGCCCCACCTACAAAGGGCTCTACATATGCTGGATACCTACTCGGTTGCATGATGCTTATTAAAGACTCCGCGTGTCTACTTTTCGAACCCATATATCGCATAGCTATTTACCCGCCTTCCACTTGTTGTTCCACATAGTCACGATGGTGCGTTTCCCGTTCGGGTACGTCACGATATGGGAGTGAGACCACGCGCCGGGGCCTGTGGTCCAATCGGGGTCGAGCGAAGAGCACGTGCCGCCGAAGTAGATGCCGTCAAGGATGCCAGCCGCATGATAGTGGCCGAGGTTGGCCTTGCGCCCGAGCTTGGCGAAAGCACGAGGGTTGCCGCGCCCACCATTCGGTCCTGCATGGCCGTGCATGCCACACTCGATGCCACCATTGCGATCCGGGCAGATGATATAGCTCGTATCGCGGTCAAGGATCGTGAGCACACCCTGAAGCCCCGGCTGCACGGCCTGCACCATGAGTCGGAAGTAGTTGGGTGTCTGAGCCCCGGCGCGCAAGTCGGCCCACACGCGGGCCTGCATGTCCGTCCAGAACTCGGCATTCTTCGGATCGAGACGACCGTCCTGCTCTTCAAGCCAGCGGCCAAGGTGGTCATGATGGTTCGAGTCCACGATGACGTTGTCACACCAATCACGGAAGGCCACGGTCAGGAAGGTGCAGACATCCTCGCACTCCTTCTTCACGTTCGTCTGGCCGAGAAGGTATCGGCGGAACAAGCGGTGCGGATGCTTCAGTTCGTGATGGCTCTTGGCGCGGAAGCCGAGCACGTCATGGAAGAATTGCGAGTTCGGTTGCAGAATATCGAGCATGCCGCCCGGTCCCCATGCAAGCTCGCGCACCCATGGCACCAGATCGTCCGAGTGGATGTCAGCCCACGTGATGGACTCGACATTGTTGCCGGTGGTCAGCACACCGTTGGCATCCACGTTCACATCAAGGTCGTTGATGACGCCCTCGGAGTCCGCGATGATCTGACGGCAGAACCAATCGCCCTCGGCATCGACCTCCACCAGCAGCGCGCCGTAGACGTGATGGAACTCAGCCTTGAGACCGGCCTTGCGCTGGATGTAGTTGCGCAACGTGGCAGTGCCGGTGGTGTAGTTGAACTTGGTAGGCGCATGCTTGCTCGATGCGATGGATTGCATGGCTACCTTGGCATGCGGGAAGATCGCGGACTTGCGCCCGGTGTAGACTTCCAGCCCACCAAGCGGGTTTTCAGCCGTGGGCAGGATGTTCATCTCGCCGCACCACACGAGTCCCAGTGCCACCTCCATGCGGTAGTCGGACAGATACGGCTTGAACTCGGGTGCCCACCAGATGTCTTCCTTCTCCACCGTCTTGAGCCCGTCGAATGCCACGTGCTTGTCAAGCACAGATGCGACACTGGTTGTCAGATAGACGAAGCGGCTGACATGAAGTTCGGCCTTGTAGTGCTCACGGAGCACCAGCAGATTGCGCCAGAAAGGCGCGAACGCATGCGTGTTGTTCTGTGCTGAGGTGAAGAGATAGCGCTTCACGCCGCGCTTCGGCATCTTAGCCTCGACGGTTTCGAGCGCGCGCACCTTGCCGGTCGGCACATCGAGAACTTCGCTCGGGTTCGCCAGTTGGTTCTTGGTCTTCGCGCCCGGACGCAACGGCTGCATCAGCCCTTCAGCCACGGCTGAAGCATATACATTCAGCACGGTCTTCCATGACGTGCCCGGATGGGCCTTCCAGACCTTCTTTAGACTGCCATGCTTCGCATAGCTCTTCACGAGTTTCTTGGGCGTCAGTGTCATGGGCGTGGGACCTTTCCTGTAGTGATGAATTGATAGCCGTACCATGCGAGCAGCGCGGCCTCGGCTCGGTTGTGATCCATCTTGCGCTGGAAGTATGAGGCGAACCTTGGGAACAGTTGCAGGGCTCGACTGCGGGACTTCTCGCCGTCATTGTTGAGCCCCATCTTTGCCTTCCACTCGACCGGCGAGATGACAGTATACGGCGTCTGCATCATGGCCAGCCCCATCTCAAGGGTGCCAGCGGCTTTGCCGAAGTTGAACATTGATGTGACGCCCTGCCCCGGCATCGCACCGACTCGCTCGATGTATGCGTGGTCCGCGCCCGCGAACATGAAGTTGAACAGGTCGGCCAGCCCTTGCATGTTGATGATGTTCTTCTCGCCCTTGCCCTTGGTCTTCTTGATGGCAATAGTAGGCACATCCTCGACGTGAAGACTGGTTCCATCGTAGGCAGCGATTGCGCCAGAGATGCCGGGGTCGATTCCAATGACTCTCATTTTTTATAGCGTCTCCCTGACCACGCTTCAGCGGCCACCGGACATCCACGTGCCCACGCCGGGTTTGGTCCGGCCACCAGTTTCTCGAATGCCTTCACATCCAGACCGGGCTCTGCTTCAGCAACCACTTCGTCATGGACGGACATCACGATTTCAAATCCTGCCTTCTCGACACGGCGCATGGCCGCGACCATCAAGTCACGAGCTATAGCTTGGACCGCGTTCTCTGTCAACATTCCACCGTATGTGTAAACACGGCCCCAAGCACCACCCTTCTTGTTGTTGCGGCCTTGGTAGTAGATGCTGTCCTTCCAGAAGGACTTCAGTTCACCTGTTTCCTTGTCCGTATACTGGACTTCGCGCTCTTCCAGTCCCGGCTCAAAATACCAGAGCTTGCGACCGTTCGGCAGTTCCATGACGAGCCAGCTACCAGCCGCATCTCTGACGAACTCGAACACGATCTGCACACCGTTGCCGCTCTGCACCACTTCACGGCGCTTGAAGCGAATGGCCTTGATGGCGGCGTTCTCAAGAGCCTTCCAGAGGATGGGCACCTGATCGTAGTCGGTGCGGAATGTGCTGACCATGAGGTTAGCCATCTCCAAGGAGATTTCCACACCGTAGGAGTCGAGAGCCTGTTGCTGTAGCTTCGGGCCGGACATCTGGTATCCGCAACCGAGCACGGTGATCTTGCCAAGCTGACGTTCGTCCGGGTCCTTCTTCTTGTCGATAGGGCGCTTGTAAATCTTGCTGGCCGTCACGCAATAGATGTCGGGACCTTCACCCCTATCGAACTTGTCGAAGGCATCCAGCGCGTCCATCTGGCCAGCCAGCCACATGACCACACGAGCCTCGATAGCGGCAAAGTCGGCCACGTAGAAGTGCTTGCCGGGGGTGGCCATGAACATGCCGCGTAGCGCACTCGCAATGGCCTCCATGGGGTCACCATAGTGGAAGGCCAGTATCTCGGCGTCACGGGTCTTGATGGTGGCGATCAGAAGCTCCATGAACTCGGCGGGCTTGGTGCCATGGTACTCCTTGCCGGTCACCGGGTCCTTGGCAAAGCTGAGTCCACCGCGCGGGAAGTTCTGCGGCTGCACGAGACGGCCAGCCCATCGACCTGTGCCCGCACCGTGGTACTGAAGCAGGCCGTGGATGCGGCCATTCTTGCAGCAGCAATCGCGGAACTTGATGAGCTTCTTGGCGCTGGCACGGGATAGCTGTTGACGAATCTCAAGGACTCGTTTCACGTTGTCGGGCAGCGGAACATATAGGCCCTTGATGAAGTCTTCGACGGTGCCCGCTTGCAGGTTCGGAAGTTTGACTCCTTGTGTCGCGCACCATGCGCCGATCTTGGCAACCTCACTGCCACCAGTGACAGCCCCATCCGTTAGAGTGACGAGTTCCTTTTCCAAATTGTCCGTGATGGTGGTGACGATGTGGAGCGCAGCGAGCACCGCTTCCATATCCACGTACACGCCACGGCGATTGATTCGCTGATCCATCACCCACGTCGAGAACTCATCGGCAGACAGGTCTCCAATGGTCTCACCGAGTTTGTCTTCAGCCTCACCGTCTTGCACACAGTAGTCATATAGCTTCTGCAACAGAGCGGCATCGCGGTTGCGTGTGCTCGGGTCTTTCTTCGTGGGCTTCCTCGGCTTGCAGAGCTTCTGGATAAGGGTCTTGCCTTCCTTGTCCTTCTTGATAGGCAGGTCCAATACCGCGCCCACTTCATCAAGGCCGAGCGGCAGGCCACGGTAGGCACACGATGCGAGCGTGTCGATCCAGCACTGCGGGTTCGGGATACCGAGCTTGGCACTCAGTTGCCAGAACCAGATCGCGCGCTCGAACTGACAGTTGTGCGCTTCGATAGGATGACCGGCGTTGATGTGGTCGATGATTTCTTGCGGGAATGGTTTGTCAGGAGTCCAGAGCTTCTTGCGCTCACCGGGACGACCGTATGACAGGCAGAGGACTTCAGTGGAGGGGTCCTCAGCATAGCGCCATGCACCGCAATCACGCACGTCCACTTCGGAGTACGTTTCGAAATCGCAGATCATACGTGGGCGCTGAAGGATGTGCAATGTGACCTCGTTGAAAAGGACAGGGCGAGATTATGAGTCCCGCCCCGGTGCGTCGTTCATTCCCCGATATTTTTACAGCACGACCCTCGGGGGGAGCGGGGTTCCTTAGATGTCGTCTGCGCCGAAGTCGTCGTCACCAGCGGTCGGGTCCACGTCACCCTCGCCACCGTCGATGCCGTCGAAGCGATCCATCATCGAGTTGCCGCCGCCGATGCGATCACCGACCTTCTTGAAGCGAACATGGTTCACGTAGAAGGTGAGATAGCACTTGCCGTTGACTTCATTCGGGACGATGCTGAGTTCCAGCATCGCATAGTTCCCCGGCAGAAACAGCTTCTTGATGATCTTCAGATCCTCGGGATTGTCGCGGTCGAGAGTCGCCCACTTGCCGACCTTGGGGTCGAAGTAGGAGAGGCGCGGCGGGACTTTCACGCTGGCCGTGGTTCCGATCTGGTACTTGCCAGCAAGGAAATCGAGATTGCTCTTCTTCCCCTTCTTGGCAGAGAGGGCGATGATGTCGTCACCCTTCTTCAGCGGCCAGTCGTTCGTGCCGTCAGGCTTCTTCGGGAACATCTCCTTCAGGTCCAGCTCCGGCCACTTCTGCTTGACGATGGCCTTGCACTCGGCAATCAAGTCAACGTCGATGAGCTTTTCATCGACCTCGCGCTTGAACTTGGTCATGTCGCCCGGTTCAACGATCATGCTGACGCTGTACTTGGGTTCCTTGGCCTCGATGCCGGTCTTCGGGTCCTTGTAGAGGCGGGCCTTTTCCACATAAACCTGACTGATGCGAACCAGCGGGGACATGAGGTTAAGGCGAAGTTCATTGCTCATTGTTTTCTCCTGTTTGCTACTGTTTGCTACTGCTTACTACTGCTTGCTGCTCTATCACAGATCGTCCCTTTGGGCTTCTTGTTCGTCCATCAGGTCCATCAGTGACTTTGCTTCCACACGATTATCCGACAACGGAGCAAGTGTCAACCCGGTATTTTGCGGGGTGAACGCGCACTGCGTGACGAACGTCTTGCCACCCGGCAGCTTTTCAATCTGCGGCGGCGTCAGCAGGACCGGCTTCGTGTATGCGGCCTCACCGAACTTTGCTTTCAGGTATTCCTCGACGGGAACGTCCTGCTTATCGACCTTGATATAGTCTCGCCACTGCCTATTGGCTTTCTTCTTGACGAGCTTGAAGCCCTTGATGCGATCGCCCTTCATGGCGCGGTCAAAGGCGATCTGCTCAAGCCTTTCACCCATCTTCGTGATGGCCTTGATCTTGTTGATGGCCTCACCGATTTCTTCGCCGCTCATTTTCTCAGGATTGGTCAGCTTGGATAGGTCGATGATCGCCTGAGCCATGGCAGGGCAATGACTCTTCACCGGGCAGAAGGTGCAGTGGTCACCCATCTCCAATCGAGCGTCCGGGTTCTCGGTCTCTGCCATCGCAGGGACAAGCTCATTCAGATACCAAGTCTCAAGCTCGATGCCGGTCATGCTGATGCTGCGGATGAGCCCTTCATGATGAGGGATGCGCGGCTGCATGATGGTCAGAATGATTTCTTCTACATCGGCGTGGCTGTCGATGAGACCATCCTGAATGAGTCGGTCCACCAAAAGCTCGGCGTAGTATTTGATCTGCGAACTGGTTGGCTCAACGGTGATACCGGCTCCAAACTTCAGATCGTTCACCCATATGCGGACACTGCGCATGGCATGGTTTATCGCCACGATGCCGCAATCTGTCGTCCCATACATCAGGTCGTGCTTGGAATGCTTCATGGATGTTTCGATGAACAGCGTCACCTCACCGAAGGCCTTGGCCTCTTCGATGTTCTCCATGATGTGCGAGTAGCAAATGCTCAACGCATTGACCATGCCTTGATCCACATCGAACACGGTTCCCTCGACGGTCACCTGTGTTCCCATGAACTCCCATGGTTCGGGCCAGTCACCCTCAAGGCAACGGGCAAGCACCTCATGCGCAGCGGTGCCCTCTTTCGCCGCAAGGCCGGACTCGGTGAAACCGATGCCGAGCTTCTTGGCAAGCTGGATCGAGCCGGGACATTTCATCCATCGACCGGAACCCGAAGCGCCGAGGGGACTGTGCAATATTGGCGTCACTGCGATGTTATCCATTGTGGCTCCTGACATATTCAATCATGGTCTGCATTGTGCCGACATCTTCCTTTACAAGTCCGAGGACCACATTGCAATGGGCACATAGAATACCTCGGACTTTTCCTGAAGAATGGCAGTGGTCCGTTTGCCATCCGTACCTACCTCCGGGCTCAAGTGTATGGCATATAGCACAACACCTACCTTGGTCCTCAAATAAGGAATCCCATTGGTCAATGGTCAACCCATACTTCTTCTTCAGGCCATACGCCCTGATGTTCTTACGCTCTTCATCATCAGTCAGGGTGATTTTGGAACAGGCGGGGCTCAACCCTACCTGTTCCTTCTTCGATGCTTTCCTTGCCCGAGCCCTCGTGTTTATCGCGCTCCGATGTTTATCCTTGTACCTTCTACCGTATTCACGGGCTTTCAGTACAACTTCGGGACGCGACCTATATTCACGAGTGCTCGGCATGGTCAGGCGTTCTTGCTCACTTCTTCAGTGCCGCCTCGATTTCGGCCTTGATCTTCGGACGATCTTCGTCCTTGGTATCCATGGTGCGGGCAGCACCATACTTGGCAAGGATCGCCTTGACACTGGCCGTGTCGATCTTCTTGGCCTGCAAGTGCGCCGTGATCCACTCCTGAAGCTCCTTGCCGGTCATCGGCTTGGCAGGCTCGGCAGCGGTCTCGAACTCACCGAACTCGTCGGGTTCGGCAGCCGGTTCAGCAGCCGGGGCCGGTGCAGGCTCGGCAGCCGGGGCGGGCTTGGTCTCGGCGGGCTTGGTGGTCGCAGCCGGTGGCGTCAACTCCTGCTTCTTCGGACGACCGCCGACATTCTTGGGCGCTTCGCTGGTGGCAACGGCTTCAGCCGTGGTCTTGCCGGACTTCAGGCCGGACTCGATCACCGTGGACTTGGCAGCGGTCATGAGGGTCGTGGCAGCAGCCATGTAGTCTTCACCGTCAGCCAGATTGGCCTTCAGCGTGACCTCGGCCTCGGCGGGCTCGTATTCCTTGGCCTGAATGCGGCGCATGAAGCGGGCACTGATTTCGTAAACTTCCATGTTGTCATCTCCTTGTTGGATTGTTGGTAAACGGATAGTCCAGTTCTAGTTTGGTGTCAAGGGTCATCCTCCCATTCATCTTCGTGAAATTTGCAGTCACCCTTCCTCTTCTTGGGCACCACTCGCTGGTGGTACTTGTCATCCGCAAGGTCTTGCGCCATCGGATCGCGTTGCTTCACATTGAGTCTGCGATAGCTTGTCTTGTTGCCCACTACTGCACCTTATCCAGAACGTTGTAGATCGTTTCGTTCTTCTCGAACACGGTGGCCAGCACCTTCTCATCGAAGGACCCTTCGGCCACCAAGAATTGAGCAATGACGTTGTCGTGCTGACCGATGCGGTGGCACCTGTCTACAGCCTGCTCATTGGTTCCCGGCACCCACGCAGGTTCAGCGAAGACCACATGACTGCACACGTTCTGAAGCCCGTCGATACCGAAGCCAGCAGAGTCCATCTGGCCGAGGAAGATACGCTTCTTCGGATCGGTCTGGAACGTCTGGACGGAGTGGTCCTTGGCCTTCGATGACATGCCACCGCGCACGGCCACCACACCGAACCTTTCGAGCGCCTGTGTCAACAGGTTCATCACTTCGACGTGGTGCGCGAACAACACGATCTTCGGAACCTCCAACACATCGAGCAGGTACTTCATGTGCTCGACAACGCGCGGCACCTTGGCGATGCCCATCTCCTTGCGGATGGTGGAAATCATGCCGAACATATCACCGAACGGATTCTTCAAATCCATGACGCTGTACTTCAGCAAGCTCTCACGCTTCAGCACTTCTTGGATCGCACCCGTGGGCTCAAGGTAGGTCAGTTCATAGACCTTATCCGGCAGGTCCTTGAGCACGTCCTTCTTCAGACGGCGCACCATGAAGTTAGTACGCAGACGCGCGTTCAGTTCCGGCAGACGGCCACGCTTCTCGACGTTGAAAATCTTGTCGTCCTGCGTCTGCATGCGCTGCGATGGATTGAAGCGGAAGACGAAGTCGTCGTAGTTCATCCAGTCGATGGCTTCAGGGCACAGAGCCTTGGCCAGCGTGAAGCATTCGCGCGGACGATTCGGAAGCGGGGTGCCGGTCAGCGCCACGATGCTGCCTGCGTTCTGAGCCAGATAGCTCTTCTTGTAGTCACCGCCGCCGAAGATGGACTGGGTACGATGGGCGTCCATGCTCTTCAGATAGTGAGCCTCGTCCAATACGATCTGATCCCACATGACCTCCATGAGGTCGTTATGCACACCCTTGTTGCGCGTGAGTTCGTATGACACGACGACCGCATTGATGTCCGCGCTGCTCTGGTGCGAGCCCTGCTTGGAGTTCATGAACGCAAAGGAGCACACCTTTCCACTCGGCGGCATCCACCAATTGTGAAGCTCGCGCTGCCAGTTGAGTCGGATGCTGGCCGGACAGATGATGAGCATCTTCTTGGCCCTCGTCTCGTTGGCGATGCCAATGGCCTGCGCTGTCTTCCCGAGTCCGGGCTCGTCACCGATGAGCACGTTGCCATGGTCTACACCGAACTCGATGCCTGCATTCTGAAACGGACGGTACTTCTTCTTCGGGTCCTTGGACTCAAACTCTTTCGGAATCTCCACGGCCCACGATCTGTCATAGTCGTTCTTGAGGCTGTCCAGTTGAGCCTTGGCCGCTGGTGTGGCCTCGTCATAGAACGACAACACGGCGTAGGGGTTGAAGGTATGAACCTTCTCGTAGTTGGCCGTGTAGTATCGCTTGCGCCCGTCAGCGGTCAGCTTAGGGGCACGGGTGATGGGTTCCACAAGCAAGGTCAGTCCAGCCTTTTCGGCCTTCTCCTGATCCTTGGTTGCGAGTTCGAAATAGGAGTCGAACTTGATGGTCTTGCCATCAATGGTTCGCTCCCCTGCGGGGACAAATGACAGTGTCATGGGATGATGTAGCTCTCCACACCGGCTTCCTTGAAGAGGCTTTCGACAAACGCGATGTCCTCTTTCTTGGTCATGTTGGCGAAGGCTTCTGCATACACGGCTCGGATGCCAGATGCAATAATCATCTTCGCACATTCACGACATGGATAGTGCGTGACATAGATGGTCGAGCCCGCAACCGTCTTGCCGAATCGTGCGGCACGACCGATGGCATTCTGCTCGGCATGGATCACGTAGTCGTACTTGATCGGACGCTCCCACCTCTCATCGGTCTCGGCCACACCCGGTGCGAATCCATTGTAGCCTGTCTCCACAATGGACTTGTCACTGTTCACGATCACAGCGCCGACATTGGTGTTCGGGTCCTTCGAACGTGTAGCCACTGTCTTCGCCAGATCAAGGAAGTAGGTATGCCATGACTTCACAATCTTCATCAGATTTCTCCCGAACCAAAATCATCATCATTCTCTACCGGCACTTCCTCGACCTTCACGATTTCACCCGTGCGCGAATCAAGGACTTCATCCGGCTCCAACCCTTCCACCTTATCAAGCATCGTGGGCTTTTCGATAGCCCCAAAACTCAGCTTCACGGCCTTGCTGGATTTGCTCCAACGAATGCCCATGCCCGAGGTTCCAATCTCACCCTGACCTCGATAGACATACTGAAGCCTGTCGATAGCGAGGTAGAATGGATGCTTGCTAGTCACCATCTTGGTCGCACGAGTAGCCTTCATCTTGTCGTCAGTGAAACCGAGCGCGCGCAAGGCCTCGATCCACTCGGCGCGGATTTTTGCGTTGCCTAGCTTGTTCTCATTCTTCAGCTTCTCATCATCCTCATAGAGGTCCATCACCATCTTGGTCAGGTTGACTTGAGTCGGGTCACCTGTGTACGCGCTCGCATACTCATTGCGACGTGCCAACATATCGCGCATTAGTCCAAGCAGGTCTTGGTTGCGCTGAACCTCTTCCGGGGTGCTGATGTTCTTGCTCGGGTCACCATTCTCGCCGCCACCCCTAAACTCCACTGCCACGGACTTACGACGCCTTCCGAATCTATCGAAGCCCTTGATTTCCACATCGGTAAACTTGAGCCTCTTGTTGCTGCCTTCCTTGGCACCCTTCACACGGGTCACCTCGGCGTTGCGGATGCCATCGCCGGGATGCTCAATATTCCACACGGCATCCGAACGGTTCTCGATGATGCCCGAGCCAGCCATGGTGTTCTGATTGGCCTTCGGCGGGTGCGCCGCGATGATGCACGGACCCTCGAACTTCTTGGCCAGCTTCTCGATGTTGTTCAACGCCGTCTGCATGGACTCGTCTGACGACTGCCCACCGACCGCGCCAGATGTCATGCGCTGCCACGTGTCGATGATGAAGGCAACCTTGGCAGGCTTCCCATTCTTGTCGAGCTTCGACTTGGCCAGAGCGATCACCGCATTGCCGAAGTCGTTCACCATGGACTTGTTCATCAAGTCTACAGCCATGTCGATGAATTGAATCCTGTTCGGGTCCTTGATTTCGAAGCGCTCAAGCTCTTCATTGTAGCGGCACATGTGGGGATGCTGCGCACACCATGCCTCGTAGCGATCCTTCACACCTTCGAAGTCCTCACCCGCGATGTAGATGATGTGCCAGCCCGGATCAATGTCAGTGCCGTGCCACGGAACATCGCTGGCGATATGACATACCGCGTCGATGATAACGGTGGTCTTACCCGAGCCGCGTGAGCCGAGCACGATGGTGTAATTCTTGGACGGCAGCCAGCCATCAATGATGAAGTCGTAGTGCTTGTCCACACTGAGCACAGCCGAGCCGTCGAAGAAGATGTACTCCACCTTCTCATTGTCATCGGGATTGTCGAAGTCATCGTCCTGCTCATCTGCCTTCGGTGTCGGCTTATCCCAAAAGCCATCCGGGTATTGAACCGGCGCATTGAAGTCAGCACTGAGACTTGTCTTCACCGCACGGCGTGTGCCCATCGGGCGGTCGGCATACTTGTAGCCGTTCTGAACCTTCCTCTTCAGTTCATCCGGGTCCCACGGCGGATCGCATTTGTCATTGAACAGTTCGAGCATGAGGTCATAGCAGACCTCTTCCGAGATGTTGAAATCGCGGACGCCCTGAGACGTGCTCTTGGTATGCTCGTCACCACCCTGTCCTTGAACAGCAGGCGCACGTGCCTTCAGATACTCACGAGCGAGGTAGAGGTTGTCATCCGAGTCGATGGTGTCCGGGTCAAGAGACTCCTGCGCATTCTCAGCGCGCACCATGGCTTCACGCATGCGGGTCTTGATCGTGTCCGGCAGAGGCTCGAACGGCTTATCGCTGACGACCTTGTAGGAGACCGGCACGAAGTTGTCCGGCTCGAACTCTTCAGGCACGTGTAGCACAGAGCCGGGGCCTACTACGAAGCCATTGCCCGAGCGGTTGTCGAGCCCTTCACCCAGTGCAGTCTTGACCGTGTTGGAATAGACCTTGTCAGCCGTGAAGTACAGGTGCTCGCCACCGCTTGGCGTCTTCACCGAGAACGTGACTCGATCCAGTTCACCGCGACTGATACCGAGCAGGCGGGCAGCGGTGTCGTAGCCGTCAGCATCCTTCACGTCGATGTCGAGAATGAATCCATTCTGTCCGGCAACGCAGCCGTAGTTCATATCGGGGTCGGCACGGAACCACTGCTCGATGAGGTCGTTGTCGGTCGTGGCCACCTCTTCCCATGCCTTGACGGTCGGATGCTTGCCCGGTGAGCCGCAATAGTCCACACCCTTGACACGGTCGGCCTCACTCGCGGGCTTGGTCGGACGGCCACACGTGCAGGAACCATCGGCCTTCGTGTGATGAAGGGGAACGATTCGGAGTCCACGTCCAGCCAGATATTCAGCCCATTCGAGCTTGGTTTTTTCCACAAGTCCCGCCTTTGGAAGGGGTTGTCGTCGTTCGTCCGTGAGCGGTGCTTTTACTCGGTAACGATGCCCACTGTCAATTCCCCATCTTGCAGGGCACGGACGATCTGATCGAAAGCCTCACCGCCGAGCTTCGCATAATCGCTCGGATCATAGGTGTCAGCGTAGTCATTGCAGCACAGTTCCGCCAGCGCACCGGCCATGAGTTCAGCAGCCTTGCGAAGCTCGGGCATGGTGTTGCTGGTGGTCATCTCTTTCTCGGCCTGCTTGATGCGGCCAGACATATTCTTGCTGAAGACCTGCACCATGAGGACGATGACCTTCTGCCCGAGCAGCCCTGATCCACGGCGCACACGCACGTTGACAAGCTGCTCCTTCAGGTTCTTGTCCTTCTTCTTCGCGTCGGCCCACATGCGGGTCATGTTGTCCGGGCCGGTGGCCTTCTTCAGAAGACCGATGTTTTTGAAGTCGTCGTTCATTGGCACTCTCCCGGCAAAGTCTTCCTATATTGTCGCCAATGATCGAAGTTCCCCCACTGCGAACGGTGCTCACCGTAGGGGTCCGGCGTGGCTTGATGCTCTGCCGGTGAAGCATGCAAGGGCTTGCTGTCGATCAGCTTGTCGTGCAGGATCAGGTCGGCTTCCATGCTCGGCTCCTTGCCATCGTGAGTGAGATAGCTGTTTCTCGCACACCTTGCAACAGACAACTTGACGGCCAAGATCGCGGCACCACCAGAGGCAGCGGCAGGCTCTTCGTTCTCGTCGGTTATCTCGACATAGGGAGTATGCCATTCGCCCGGTTGCAGGATGATCGGTGTGGATGCCATCCTAGCGTGGAACATCTCACCCGCAAGATGAAAGATATGGGGCTCGGCGTCCGGGTGGATACGCAAGGCATCCCAGTTGCTCCACTCGGTCGATGTCACCGCTACGTTGATGTGGCAGAAGGGTTCGATGAGTCGATTTACGACTTGCTTGTGAGCACCCGCTTTGTCGGCCAACCAAGCCGCGCCAGCGGCAGCCCACTTGCCGAGCCACCAAGCACCGCGCACGGTATTCAGACGCCATCCAGTGAGCGGCGCACCTGCCTGCATGCCCTTCTGATTCGAGCCCCAGTAGATCGGGTAAGCCGGGTCCCTCAGCATGTCGGCCAGCAGGCGCTTGACCGGGATCGCGCGGCTGCTCGATGCGTTGCGGCTGAACTGCCTGTGAGTCATCACCTCAGCATGTATCCATCGCGGGTAGCGAAGCTGAAGCGTGAAGATTTCCTTGCCGGACACTGCGCACTTGCTGTGCGCTATAACCTTGGCTGAAATTGTGGTCATGGTCTCAGAATCCCTTCGAACGAATTTTGCCTCGGAATTTTTCCGAGAGTTTCAATCCCGAAAAGTTAGGCGTCAATGATTGCGGCGATGAACAGTATCCACCACGCGCCCCATGACATCATCTCGGGCGGCACAAGCAGCATAATCAGCAAAACCAGAATGACCATCACTTGGTCTCCTTTATTTCATTCGCCCAAAAGGTAGCATCAGGGTCTTCACGGTTTTTCTCGGAAATCTCGAACTTGGCGGATTCGATGGCTGACTCGGGATCATCCGCGTCAATCTCGAATCTGCGAAACACGAGGTACGCCGGGGAGTGCATGAAGACCCTGTACTTGGTCATTCTTCGTCGTTCATCGCTTCGCTGACGGCGTAGTTCTTGAGTTCGAGCGCCGAAGAGATTGCCATGAGGTCGAGTCCCTTGTTCTGGAACTCGGCCACGAGGTCATCGAGTGCTTCTTCAAATTCCTGTGCGAGCTTGTCCATGGTCAGATGTCTCCTGCTTCTTCGGTTTCCTCGGGGATCATTCCCAACGCGGCCATATAGACATCGAGCAACGACTGCTCTTCCTCGCGCTCGCTCGGGTCCTTCTTGCGGGCGGCGATGATCTTGCGGAGAATCTTGGTGTCGAAGCCGTTGGCCTTCGCCTCGGCGTAGACTTCCTTGATGTCGCCAGCAATCGTCTTCTTTTCTTCTTCGAGTCGTTCGATGCGCTCAACCAGCGACTTCAACTGGCCATGCGCAAAGGTTGTCTTCGTTCCTTCAGCCATTTTCGGCTTCTCCTTCGGTTGTTGGTATCTTCTCGAAACGTCCGAACCATCCATCACGAAGGAAGATGGTACGATTCAACGTGGCCAGAGACCACATCAAATACTGTGCGATGATGTAGTCTGGAATGTTCGCTTCCGAATCCAGACCATGTTTGTTGACGAGCGCCGTCAATTCCGTGCCGAAGACCTTTGCTTTGTCCGGGCTCATATCTCTTCTCCTTCTTCGTCTTCATCCTCGATGTTCACACCGACATCCTTGGGGCCTACCCAAAACTGGGTGCTCGGGCCGGTCCAGAGGCGATCCCACACGAACCATGAGTAGTTGTGCATGGGAGACTTGGTTTCCTCCCACGGGTCCTTCTCGTACCACCAGTCCCACCTCGGACGTGATGTCAGGACGACCTCATATGCAAAGGGCGGGCCGTTGAAGAGTTCAACGCGCTTGCTTGAGTGATTCCAGTCCGTTCGCAGGATCATGGCCACATAATCCACGCCGAGGGCCAGCGCGTGACGCACAAAGGCCTCAGCCGGTGTGCGCTTCTTGCCCTCGTAGATGACCTTCTTGCCACCGTAGGGCGGATTGGTGATTATGCCGCTGTATTCCTCCATGATGTCCATGGACGGCGGCGTGTCGAGAAAATTGCCCTGCGTGATACTGCCAAGGTCTGTGTCGAAGTTGGACACGTCGATGTCCGAATTTGCGACATCAATCTCGTGATCTTGCAGGACCTCGGTGATGTCGCCGCGACCGGCAGCGGGCTCCCACACCGGGCGGGCTCGCAGACGGGTCAACGGCGCAACCGTCATGAGGGCGCGCGTACACCATTGCTGCGTGAAGTATTGCTCGTTGCTTCGGCGCTCATAGCCAGAGCTACGGAAGTTGTGCTTGGTTTCTGACATGGATACCTCAGTTGACGACGATGCGGGCGGGAAGGGACTCCCCCGAAGTTTCCTCGTCTTGTTCCGGCATCTGATTTTCCTGTGGCTTCTGGACCACGAAAGCGATGTCGAAGTCCACGTAGCTGATGTCCAGCACGTGAGTCTCCTTGCTGAACGCTTCGTCCGGGTCATCCAGCAGTCCACCCGTGGCAATGCGGAATAGCTCACGGAAGCGCTTGCGGTACTCGCCCATGAAGTCCTGAACTTCCTTGGACTGCTTCAGTTGCAGCAGCGCAAAGTCTTTCTGCATCTGCTTGCGTGTCTGCGCAAAGTCCTTGGCGGCATCCAAGCCAATCGGGTCGGTGATCTTGAGGGGTTTTGTCATCTCGTCGTCCTCTTATTGATCCCACCTGTAGCCTTGGCCACCTTCTTTGTCAACGGGAAATTCTCCATGACAGACTCCCGGCAAATTTCTAGGGATATGTCTGCCAAATCGAAAACTTCACGCATACTCTCATGCTCGTACTTGAACCAACGTTGCGCCTCAAGCATGATCGCGTTGTGCTTGTCTACCTCAGTCTGGCCGGTAAAGCCGAGGGCATCCATCACGGCTCGCGCCACGCATTCTCTCCACATCAGGGTCCATGGTCGTGACCATCCCTCGGGATCGGGCGCGTTAGCGAATGCTTTCCTGACTCCGAAGGGCAGGTAGCTATTGGCAGCGATACGTTCTGAAATGGTAGACAATCACGACCTCACAGATTCTTGCCGCCGAGAACCTTGCGCACCGGACGACCTGTCTCACTCAGTTCTGCCGGGGCCGTCTCGGGCGTATCCTTGAACATGAGGTAGGCAATGATCGGCATCTCCATCTCTGCGAACCCGTTCTCGTCAATCGGGCCGATGTCGATAGAGCCCGTCACGAAGGCCTGTTGAACGATCCAGCCCTCTTTGGCCAGATGGTTCACATCTGCGTCGATCTTGTCGGCGGGTCCGATGACGGTTCGATAGGTGAGCATGAGTCCTCCGGGCAGCTTGGTTACAACGGCGGGCAGCTTGCTCACAACCGAGCGGGCAGCTTGACCACAACGGCGGGCAGCTTGACCACAACCCCTGCCGACTGTCAAGGATTTCATTAACCATACCCATTAACCCTACCCGTTAAGGTTAACCGCGCGTGATCCTGCTCGGGAAAATTAGAGCCCCAAAGCCCTCAAATCGTCCTCGATATTCCCGAACGGGATTTCGCCGGTCTCAGGGTCCACTATCGGCGGGCGATCCTTGCGGCGCTGCTTTGCCAGCTTCCTCCACTTGCGCGCCGCAACGCTTGCCGTTGTGTCCTCGGTCTTCATGGCTCGGGCGGCTCCGTAATGAAATCCTTGACGATGCTGGTAAAGCTCCCGAACAGAAAGCCCAGTGCAATCCCGCACCATTGCGCAAGCTCTTCCGGCAGCTTGGCATAGTCGAGTCGCGTCATCATGTAGAGCGCCGTCCCGATGATTGCGACCATGGTCAGCACGGTAAGAATCCAGCCGCTTAGAATGATCCCATGCACGATCTTGCGCTTGCGGCGCGCGGCCATTTCCGCCAGCTTGGCGGGCGTAGGATAGAGCACGGGGACCGTAGGGTCCGGGCGCTCGTAACCGTTGTCTGTGCTCATTGGTTTTTCCTTTCCATCATCTATCCAGTCACCGGCCCCGCCGCATTGGCCACAATTGCCGCCGCAATAGCAGGGAACCCAAACCTTGCCCATGCTAGGGCTCCCATTTGAAAAGTCTGTAGTCGATATAATACTTGGCAAAAACCTCTTGGCGCAATCTGTCCTCTGTCTCAGGACTCAGGACAGGCTTGGCAACCTTCGGCTTGTTGACGTGTGGCAGCGTGTCCGGCAGGTCCCAAGCCTTCGCCGTCCAGCGTTTGAACACCTGCCAGCCTATGCCGCCGACAAGGTCATTGAACTGGATGATTTCGCGCGGGATAGACGTACCGCCAGCGGCCAAATAGGTGTGCGCCGGTCCAAGGTGGTTGTCGAGAAAAGCGGGCGTGTCCGGCCTTCCTACGGCCTCTAGCACAAGGCCCACATAATCCTCGAATGGCATGCCGCCGAATGATCCCGGCAGATAGTCGCAAGTGAAGGAGTCCATGTCGCGGCCTGCGATCTTGTCGCGCCAGAACGACACAAGGCGATCCCACGGACGGCGCACCACTGCCAGCACCGGCACGGTGTCACGGTATTGGATTGTGTAGTCGCGCGTCACATAGTTCAAGCGCGGATCGGCGTGAATGTTGATACTGGAATCTATGCCGCCCTCAGCCATGAGGATTGCGGCCTTGATTGCCGTGTTGGCGCACTTGCCTTGGAACATGATAATCACGTTGCCGCCTATCCAATGAATGATGTTTGGATATGCCGCAATGCGGTCGCGCTGCTCTTGCGTGAGGCGCTGGTAGGGCAATTCATCCATGCCTAGAGTCTCCTGTCCTTTTCAAATAGGTGTCATGGGCAGGCGTTTCACCTGCGTCTCCCCGCACTCCGTCAGGGTGTCCTAGCTAGTTTAGACGACCATGATTCTTGTCAGCCGGTTGCCGCGTCCGCAGCGCCCTCGGCCTCGTCAAGGCTCGACGTGAAATCACCTTCCAGTTTGTCGATCACGTCCTGAATGTTGCCGATGGCCTCGTCCAGCGTATCAACCGCCGACTCCATTGCCGAGTCAGCCGTCTCCAAGTTGTCGATGGCTTCGTCTGCCATGCTTCCCTTGTCGCCGTTCTGCATGCTTTCCGGCATGTTGTCCTTGTACTCGGACTCTTCGTCCTTTGCCGTTTCCAGCATTTCCTTGGCTTCGGCAGCCTTGGCGTTGGCCTCTTCCATGAGCCCACGGGCTTCCGCCAAAAGCTCGATGGTTTTGCCGATGTTCTTGCGACGTTGCTTGTTCAATGCGATTCTCCTTTCAGTTGGTTGTTCTTCATCTTGCAGAAAGCTCGCGCCTTGCTGCATGATTCCCACGGTTCCTTGAGGTCGCGCCCGTTGGGGTCCGTGACCACAAAGATAGTACAGGGGAACGGCGGGGAGTGATCCGCGCCGTCCTCGACTCGATAGGTGTAAATGCCTGCACCCATAGTTAGCTCCTTGCCCAGTAAGTTGAGCCGTTGATTTCGTAGCTGGTGTAGTCTGCCTTCAGTTCCTCGGCAGCCTGCTTCCAGTCAATGCAAGTATAGGGCCACTCGGCATTGCGCTTCACCGCGCCGATGTCCTCGGCAAGCTGCTCGGCGTATTCTTCGAAATGGGAGTCCGCGATGAACGTCTCGCCGTGGTCCCAGTCGCCGTAGCCGCTCGCCTCTTCCACGAAAGACTTGAGCGCCGCATATTCTTCGTAGTCCGTCCATTCCTCCATGGCTCGCTCGGCGTCCTTCAGCGCTTCACGTGCCGCGCCGATAGCTTCGTTGTGATCCGCGCGCTGGCTTTCCAGCCGCTCGATGGCCGTCTCATTGCCGGACTCCATGGTCTCGTCAAGCTCGCGCTGCCATTCATCGCTCGCCGCTACTGCCTCATCATGAGCCTCGGCAGCCTCGTCAATGGCTTCCTGCAACGAGTCGTGCTCGCCCTGCAATTCTTCCCACCGCTCGATCACGTCGCGCGAGTCGAAGATGTCACCGGGAGAATTGATGTCAAAGTCGGCCATGTGATTGTCTCCTGTCTTGGTTGCTGATGTGCCCACTATAGACACGATTGCAGCCGTGTCTATAACGTCAGCGGAACATGGTTAAGCGGGAGTTACTGCCGCCTCGCCGGTCGTGTCGAAGGTCAGCGCTTGGCGAACAAGCGCCTTCTCATGACGGGAAAGCGAAAGCCATCCCGCGCCCTTCATTTCCCCGGCAGCGCGGGCGTGAAGCGCATTGGCAGCCTTCAGGCGGTCGGCCTGTGAATAGTTGCCGTTGTTCACAATGCCAGCCAGATCAATGAACGGCATGGCGTAGGCGATACGGTGAGTCAGTCCCTCAGACATTGGATTTCCCTTTCTTGTCGATTGCGTCCATTACAGCCGCGCAAAGCGCAACTGGCAGAGTCTCGGCCTGTCCGTTGCCGTAGACAAATGACTCCGGTCCCTGATAGCAAAGGATGACCTCAGCGTAGTCGTTTGACGTGCTAACCCTCATCTTGGTATCCATGAGCCCCGGCACCATGTTGCAGATCAGCAGCGCGGCCTCAGTGCTCGCCAGCGGGTTGCCGTGGCGGGCCATCCATGCGTCGGCCTCGGTCATACCTTTCGGCATGAACTTGGACTTACCGGCAAGCGCCTTGTCGATGACGTGCAACACGTCGCTGGCGTCAACATGCGCCGTCCCGGAGTCCTGCAACAGAAAAGCAAGCTCTTCAGCCGTTCCCATGGATTTTTTCCACTCCCTTGATTTCGTATCCGTTGTCCAGCAGATACTTGAGAAAATGCGCTGCATCTGCCCAAGATGTGAAAGTGTTGAAACTACCGCGCGTGTGAACGCGGTAGCTCTTTTTGCCCTTGCCCTTGGTCATTCGAAATGGACCTTGCCGTCCTGCCAGAACGTGTCAACGTTGCCGGACTTGCGGGCGCGCTTGGACAGGCGGTCGCCAAGGCCTTCGTCATCCAGAACGTCGCGGTCCCAAAAGCCCACGCCGTGGCCGTTGCGGGTGTACCAGAAGTCACGTCCGGCCTGCGTCTCATCATAGTCGCGGGCGTAGGCCTCGGTCAGCAGGTCGGCAGCGCGTTCCTGAAATTCCTTGCAGTCTTCCATGACCTCGACCAGAGTCGCCTCGGTCATATCGGCGTAGCCTGCATCGCTCGGAATGTTGCCGCTGCAACGTCCCTCGCGGATGTCTTCCTGCGCTTCCTCGGAGTCCCATTCGTCACGGTCATACATTTCATTGGTGTCCGTGAAGAAGGCGGCTTCAAGGTAGCCCTGCACAAAGGCGGGCAGCTTGGAGAAGGCGGGCATGTCCGGCGCGTTCTCGGTATTCATCTGGAACTCAGGCATTTGTTGCACTCCCGTGTTGTTTTCAATGAGGGTAACCTAATCCGAAAATCTGGACAGGTCAATTGATCCGTGTGCGTATGGTTAACAGAAGGTTAACCCTCTTTGTCGAGCGCCAGCGCAATGCGTTGCGCAATGATGAGGCTTGGACATTCCGCGATGAGGTTGAAAACCTGAGACCGTGACTTGGTGTAGCTCTTGACTTCCCACTTGCCGGTCGCTGCATTGTGATAGACGCCGTAATAATATGGTTCCATGTCAGTCCCTCCTATCTGTGCCGTGCTCACTGAACACGCGCCGCATATCTTTCCGTTGCTTGTGCAATGTCCGATGACATGAGGGTGTGCCGCCGAAAATGGTGAACCGCTCGACTCCATCCTTTCGGAGGAATAGCTTATGATGCCCTTTGCCGGTGACTTCGTAGTCGTAAAGCTCGATCCCTTCAGACTCGGCAATCGCTACCAATTCTGTCCAGACCTTTGCTTTCAAAGGGCGTCCTCCATTTCCTGATCTTCAAGAGTCCATACCTGCTCCCAAATGGTGACGCCGTGCATGGATTCAATCTGCTCCGCAGTGAAGCGGTGCGCGTTGTCCCGGCAATCGCCGCCGAACTCGACGCGATGGTAGTGGCCGCAGCAGCCGCATTCCACATAGAGAATCTTCATACCCGTGACTCCTTCCAAATGTGTTTGTCAGCGAACTCATGGCCAAAGATATAGGCCAGTGCTCCGGGCATGCCTTGCTGAACGTGCCGCCCGCTCGACGTGTCAGGGAAGGCCCACGCCTCTGTGCCGGTCGGCTTGTGCCGGACCTTCAGCACCTTGCGCTTGTCGCCGCCCACGTTCTGGAAACCAAGCCGGACCTCATAATCCGGCGCGTTGCCAATCTCGATCCAAATTTTCTTTGACATCATACCTCCCGGCAAATTTTTGAGCACATGAGACTCCCGGCAAATTTTTGGAAGTCTCGGGGAAAATCGAAAACTTGGTGCGCTAGTAAAGCGCCTCGGTCCCGATTGCCTTGCGGTCGCCGGTCGCCCCGGTGAAAATCTTGGTGGTCTCGCGGAACACGCGGTTGACAGCGCCCGTCAATTCGGGATTGGCCGCGCCGTAGTTTTCCCGGCAGAAATCGCGGACGAACTCGCTCCGGTTGGCGGCTTCATTGTAGCCCATCATCGCCACGGTATCGACATCGCTCAGAATGCGAGTCATTGTCAGGACCTTCATGCTTGTCTCCTATGTTGTGGGGAGTCAGCGCACCATTGCGCCGACATCCCCTGTTAGATTTTCAATTCATTCCACTCTTCATCTGTTCTCTCTGTAGCGTGTCCGGCACCCCGTCACCTGTCACATCTGAACCTCCCTGTCCGTCTCGGATCATTTCGTTTCCGATGTCCCCTTATCTCACACGGGCAGCTTGGCCACAACAGAGAAGATTGGTCATGGTTAAGAAAGAGTGAATGAGGCGGGCAGCTTGCCCACAACCCGGTCGGCGGGCTCGGGCGGGCAGCTTGCCCACAACCGGGCAGCTTGGTCACAACGGGCAGCTTGCCCACAACGGCGGGCAGCTTGCCCACAACTGGATTCAAAGTCGATTCAACTTTTACACATTAACCATTAACCGTTAAGGTTAACAGCCGGTTAACGTTCACACTTCGTTAGGGTTACTAATTAAGGTTAACCGTTGGTTACCATTAGCACTTCGTTAGGGTTAACGATTCACCATATCCTGATCGAGCGCGCCGTGGGCGGTTTCCTGTCCCGGTCTACTTTCCGGTCTATGCGATTCAGTCTATCAGGGATTCGTTACCAAACCGTTAACGCCGAGCCGGATTTCTTGACTAAATCAATAAATTGTCATATATGATGAGTTATGTATTATAATCTATCAAATATGGATGGTTGTTATGGGGTCGCCAAAGGCAAAACCAGCGCTTGAGCGGCTGGGCCAAGATGTCCGAAACGCGAGGTTACGGCGGGGTATCGCCGTGGCCGATCTCGCTGTACGAGCCGGAACATCGCCAAGTTCCATTTCCCGCCTCGAACGGGGCGATCCCGGCGTCGCCATTGGGACACTTGCCGTTGCCGTTTGGCCGGTCAATTGGCCGGTTGCTTCCCGGCGCTCTTGCAAGCCCCATGGAAGGCCGGAATTAGACTCCAGTCCCATTGCAGCCGCAACCGGCGCAAGGCCTTTGCAGCGCGCTCTAATGGCCACGGCAAGCCATGCCAGCACAAGCCAAACGGCAAGCGCCACGGTTGACGGTTGCCAGCCGTGGCGCGATAGCAGATTGCAGCCGGTCAACCGTTCAAGACTCCTGCATTGTGGAAGCCATAGCGCCGCGCCCATTGCTGCAACACTTCCCGGTTGCCTTTGCCGGTTGCGCCGTGCTCATCAAGCGCGCGCTGCACATAGGCGAGTCCGTCATGTGTCAAGGGATTGTCGAGAAAGCAGCCGCAACGCGCGCAATGTTGCGGCGTATCGGATTCGCCTATCAATTCCATTTGCGGGAAGTGACACGAGTCGCCGTCATCTTCCATACATTCCGCGACAAGTGTTTGCACAATGTCAGCGCCGCAATCATCACATAGAATCTCATCCACATAAATATAACAAGTTTCCATGTAAGTTAGACTCCTTCCCTGATTTGTGAAACGCAAGAGGAATGGACACGGACTCGGCCATGATCTGGCGAGTCGATTGTCACCATTCCGCTAGACCTATTCAACCGGCGCACAATGCCGCGCGCTTGCGGTCGCAAGTTGCTTGCCTGCTTATAGCAGAATGCAACGGAGTCCCCAGTCTGAAACATTGCCCGTTGCAGGCTTGAAACTCACGTAAACCGGAATAACAAAATCAGCCATGACTCGACTCCTCGTATGCCCATTGCGGGAATGATGACTTGATGAACGCGGGGCAGGGCATGCCAGCCGCGCGCATTTGTGCCAGCCATCGCTTGCATTCTGACTCGTTGCGGAAATAGGTTGCGCGATATGCCCGCGCGCTGCCCTCAATCTCTTGCGCCTCTTGCGCAAGCGATTCGATGCATTCCAGATTAGCAAGGCCTGACTCGCCTGCTAGTGTCGCGGCGCTCTTGCGGGGCATGCTAGACTCCTTCCGGCATGATGACTGCAACACGCTGCGCACCATATGCCGCGCGGCGCTCATTGTACGACTCAACGAATGCGCGCGCCTCTTCGATTGTCTCAAAGGGTTTTGCGCCGTGACCGCGAGTCCCGTTATCCCAAACGGTTGTAAATCCGCGAGTCACTTTTTCAAAATCCGCGATAGGGTGCGGCAATGCGCCGAAAAGGCTAACACGCTGCCCCGTGCCCTTGTGTTGCCAGTAAACACAAGGGGCAATTGATTCCAGTTTCATGAATGGACTCCCGCGATGATTTCACCATTAGCAAGCATGATGCATTTGTAAACAGGCTTGCGAGTCGTGTGATGCAATAGGCTTGTGTTCCGCCCGTCTGGCCCATTGGCGCGGCGCTCAAACTTAGCAGCCGCAAGCGCGATAGCTTCAAACTCATTCCGCGCGGCAACGAATACCGGCGAAGTTTCGATTTTGCTTGTGACAGTGTTAGACATTGCGGCGACTCCTTGTGTGATTCAGAACATAGCCGCAATGTCTTAACAAAAGGTTAAAGCGAGTCGTCCTTTTGCCATTCGTTGCACATTTCCAGCTTGACCGCGCGGCTTGCGCGCCGTTCCATGTCGCGGCGCTTATCAGCCTTGCGCCGCTCTTGCCCGTTCCATTCCGTGGACTCCATGTCGCAAGCAAAAGGGACTCCGCGCATGGCAATTGCAAAAGGATTCTTTTCCATTGTTCCGATTCCTTAGTTGACGTGTGAAGATGCAAGAATTTCGGCAACCGTTGCCGGTGCGCCCGTTTGGGCATTGACTGCAAAAGGGAATCCAGCCGCGACTCCAGCCGAGTCACATTCCCGCATGAATGCCCATGCATCGCTGCAAGAGTCAAAGCCCGCGATAAAGTGAAAGCCCGTTTCCGGTTCAGTGAAGAGAACGGCATATCCCATTGCAGTGACTCCAAGGCTTGATTGCCTATGCCCCGTTTATGCCATGGACTCACGCGGGACTCCAGCGCATAAGTCAGCCGTGGTTAACAGATCGTAAACACGCCGGTCGCCTCGTTAACCATGCAGGCGAGCGCGCGACTAGCACAGACATCTTAACAAACCGTAAAGAAACATGGTTAATGCGTATGGTTAATGCCGGGTAAATCTTAGGCGCGGGTTAACCTTAATTAGTAACGTTAACGACTCGTGAACCTACACCATTCGTTAACCATGTCGATCCGGTCGCGCGCTCTTCCGTGGTGCAAAATCAGGTAGGATTTCGTTAACCATGCGCTCAGATTCCGCTTGTGCTTAATTTCAAGTTAACTTGCCAGATTTGCCATTAACTTTGTTTCGGATTTCGCTTTACACGATTCCCGGCCTTTAGAAGGCCCTAGAACGGCAAACTTTTTTCTATAGGTATTAGTACCAGCCGACTCGTTTTTCGCCGTCCTAGAGCATCCTAGAGGTTTCATTTTGGCACAGAACTTCCCGCGAACATTAACCGGATTTTTACCATGGCTTGAAACATACCATAGGAATAAAAAGCGGCGCTCTTGACATTGCAGGAGTCAAGGGATTGCGCCACGTCGAGCCCATCAATTCTGAATATGGTTAACAGGGGGTTAATAGTAAGCAAGCGTTAAGGTTACTAATTAAGGTTAACGCCGAGCTAACGGCAACGGAAAATTAACCATGTCCGTTAACCATGCGCGCCCACGGTCACCAGCCGTTAACCTTATCAAACATAGTTAACAAGAGGTAAACGTTAAGAGCCCATTAACCATGTGGTCAATGAGCCCTTGACAGTTCGAATTGTATGGATTCAGCCGAGTGGATTCTTGCCGCTCAAATAAGCATCACTTGCGCTTGAACGTTCCGGCGTCATGCTGGCAACACTGGCCATTGCAGACTCCCATGATGTGAAAAGAGTGTAACCATGGGACTCCCATTCCGCAACCTTGACGCCCGGCAGCAAGTTTGCACGGTTGCAAGTTTCGCGCGCCGTCCATTCATCGGCGCAAGTGATTATGAGCCTTTCACCGTTGCAGAATGTAACCTTGACTTGCCAGAAAACTTTGTTGCGCTTTGCCATGGTAGACTCCTCTTGTGTGAAGGGAAGGCCGGACCATTCCGGCAAGGCAAACACCGCCAGAATTGCGCGCCGTTTACTATCTCAGAGTCGGCCTTTGGTTACTATCAGGTTAATGCCCGCTAGGCCGGTTTAGAAGGCCGTGCAAGGCCTTCCCGTGTTTGAGGTACTAGCCTAGCGGCGACATTGCGCAAGGCCGCTCTTGCATCATCTGTGAAGGCCGCAAATAGCAGAAAGGCCGGACGATTGCCCGGCCTTCCCGTGTCGCATGTAAGGGAGTCTAATTCTTACAGCGCCAAATCGAGCACCTTTCCGGCGACACGTTCCACATTGACGCGCTCATCCATGAAGGGGATTCCCTTGGCATAAGCCGTTATTGCCGTGGCAGCATCCCAAAGGGATTCAACAGGACGGGATTCCTCATCCACATGAGCGGCAAGAATTGCCGTTGCCATGCGCTTTGAAAAGCGGTCATTCATGAAGGCTTGCACGTCATCAATCTTTTTGGATTGTGCAGCCGCAAGCGCCGCTTCATACGGACGCGCCGACGATTCCGAATAGGCCTTGATGACCGGCGCGACATGGTCAAGCCATTTGTCCGGCGCGCTTGCAGTGTGACGGAACCGGGACTCGCGATATTCGGCAGCGCCCCAAATGATGTGATTCGAACACATGAAGTCAAACAGGAAAGCAGCCATGCCGAAAGATGACGCGCCGGTCTCGGAATTCCAGACGAAAATGCCGCGCGCAAGGCTTCCCGTTTTGCCGTTCCGGCGATTCGGCAGTTCAATCCGGTTTTCCTGATCTGCCAAAAAGATGAACATGTCACGGTCTGAAGCATAAAGAGTCGTGTTGCTTTTCGTGACGTTGTTATTCTCAGTTCCGAAAGCGCCGGGAACGCGGAAATTGCCGGACGTGCCGTCACCGAACAGCCGCACCATGGAGTCGGCAATGGACTGATTCCAGACGCGGCCATATTTTGGGCCGGTTGCCGCGCGCAATGACTGGAGATTGCCGGAGTCATCCGTGCCGAACAGGAGTCCCACGTCCGTAGCATCCGAGTCCACATGGGCCTTATAGTTGAGAATATCGGCAGCCATGGGACTCGGCAGTTCCCGGAGGAAGCCAGCCGGAGCGCCGAGTCGTGTGGCCATCTGGCCAAAGCTCCAGTGAGTCGGCGTGACCACAGCGCCGGACTTGCGTCCGACAATTTCGAGTCCCTTGAATTCCGAGTCGCCTTCAACCGGACGGAAGGCAAGCGCCTTGCTTGACACGGTTGCCGTTTTCGAATTCTCACGGCTTGCCGTCACCGAGTCCCGGAGCGCCGTCAAAGATGTATAGCGCTCATCCATCGGACGGGAAAGCCAATTGCGATTCGCCTGAAAAAGTTCCATAGTTCTGACTCCTAAGATTAGCAGCGTTGCCACCATGGCCGCGCCGTGTTGCTTTCATGCGCCCGATTGCGCCCTAGATCAATTGCCCAGTGACCGCATGGTTAACAGTCAGTTAACGCCGTAGTAATCGCGGTCAATGCTGATTCGGTCATGCCCGCGCCGGTCGCGCATGAGTCTTTTGTGCTGGCATGCCGCCGCATAGTCTGGCCATAGTCGAGCCCTCGCAAAGTCTGGACTCCAGCCGTGGCGCGCTGTCCGATAGTACCGAGTCGAGCCCGTGACGGTTGACAGATAGAACATGGCCTAGCGCTCTTCCGGCGTCATTGGCTGGCACGAATACGCCGCGCCGTCTGGAATCGCATGCCATGCGCCGGACTCGTCAATGAACCCGGAAAAACCCGCCGCAATGGCCGCGCCGCAATCCTCTTGCGTCATGTGGGAGTCCATCGCCCATATGTTGCCGTCTGGCGCGGTCAAGTAGAGCCAAAACAGAATCGCGGTTTTCATCAATTGGACTCCTTCCATTCGTCACCATAAACGACAAGCCCGAATTGAGCGATTGCCGAGTCCGCCTCTTGCTTCCATCGGGCTTTCTGAGTCTCGCAAAAGGCCTTGACAATGGCCGCGCGCTTCTCACGCAAGCCGGTGAATATGCCAGCCGTGGCAAGCTCATCAAGCAAGCCTTGCGGAATCGCGCAGCGGAAATGCTTTTCCGCGATGTCGCGGCATTCCTGCGCAGTGTAGCGCGAGCCCTTGCCCTTGTTTACGCCGCGCCCGTAAGAGTCAGCGTTGCCGCCGTGATAGGACTCGCCCAGTCCATCGGGGAACATGCCCGCGAGCCAATAGAGGCCGTTTGCAGCCGCATGCATGGGGACTCCGTCAATGTCCGATAGGTGCAGCGCTGCCAATGGCGCAAGGTGCGGGAAATGCTCTAACAGCGTCTCATGGATGCATCCGCCGCATGCTTCCCGCCAGCCGTTGCCGTTGCGGTCTTTCTCCCATGTCGCGCCGGTCAAACTGAAATAGGGTTTCCGGTTGCCTTTGATGTGATGGAGTCCACCATAGGCCTTGATGATTTCCGAATCCGTCTGGACTCGTCCAAGTGTCGGTTGCTTGCTCTTGCCGGTCATGATGGACTCCTAGCGCTTGCAAATGCAGAATGAGAATTGCAACCGGCCAAACCGGAAAAACCGGATTCCGCCGTTGCGAGTGTAGCGAATCCCCTTGCAGGGATTGTGCAAGCGCATGACCGGCAACGCGGCCTTGATGACTTGCCAGCCGTCCGGCGCAATGTGGAGCGGCACGGCGCGAATCTGTGAAATCGTCATGATGTGGACTCCCTTGTTTCAAGTGTTAGGCCGCGCGTTGCGCACATCTCGACAATGTCAACCGTGACAACCGGCGAGTCGTCTGTGAGCTTTTCCCGGTAAACCGACATTGTGAAGCCAGCCGTAAGGAAAACCGAGTCCATGGATTTTGCACCCATGAGTCGCGCGTTGCTTTTCATGCTGGCAACGGCGCTTTCCAAATCGGCAAGCGTTGCGATATTCCAGCGAGTCACCTTTGAGATTTCCATGGTCTCGACTCCTCAGTGAAGCGCGGCAAGAATGGACTGGAAAGACTCCAGCATGCCGGAAGCAAACGGCAAACCCGTTGCAACCGATAAGGCAAGAGCGGCAGAAAAGAAAGCGGAAAGGGAAGGCATAGCGGCGACTCCTTGTTTGATGATTGAAAGATAAGGGGAAAGTCTTAAAAAACCGTTAATTGTGGCAACCGTGGCGAGTCTTATATATGCGCTTGCTTATTCAGCCGTTTTGCGCCAATGGTCAAGGCAGGTTTTCCGGGTTAATTGGCTGGCAAATCAAGAGCTTGCGAGCATGGGAAACATGAGCGGCGCAAATAGCGGAAAAACTGGCAATCTGTGATGACCGGGAAAAATTTAGAGCAACGGCGCGCTAGTGATGGAAGGTGATGGATTGATTAATTGAATGAAATCAATGCTTTATTGAAATGCTCAAAAAACGGCAAAACCTGAAAAAGTGTCTAATCGGCGTTATATTTCAACGGTTTAGCGGAATGTGGCGGAAATGGACGAAAGAGCTAAAATCAATTTTGCACCAATTTTGCACCTTGACGGGTGATGGATTGATTAATTGAATGATTTCAATGCTTTATTGGAAGAAAAAAATCAATTTTGCGCAATTTTGCACTTTGCTAAAGAAAGAGTAAATCAGGCAATTCTAAACGATTGCCATGATTACACTTCTTTGCGCTCTTGAGTCATGGTCACAGGATTCAACTATGAGCGCAAAAAGCGGGAATCAGGAAAACCCGTTTTTCAGCGCATTGGCGACTCTTAGGTCGAAAGGTATAGGCCGCTTGCCCACAACGCCTTGTTAACCATTCCTAGAGAGTCTGTATAGTCTACCTGATAAGTAGGGTATTAAGGAACGTGGTTAACGCCGGTGCCCTGATTAACCCCTTGTTCACTATGTTCAGTAAGGTTAACGATTCCTTACCATTAAGGGGTTATTAACCATGTTTGTTAACGTTAACAAGGCCTTACCAGCAGGGCGGCGTTAACCTTAATTCTCAGGGTTACTATATCCCTACCCTTAACCTATTGTTAACCTTAACTAATAAGGTTAATAACCTGTTACTCTACTATACCAGTGGGTTAACCATACCATGCCTGCCTGACAGATGGCATTCGCATAATACTTATTATGGAATATCTTTGAGTCACGTCAGCATGGTTAACACAAGTATATCAATGTGTTATGATTAATGATTAGGGTTAATGTTCTCTCAATGTGAGCACAGTGTTAATGTTAAGTCTTAGGGTTAAGGTCGAGTAAAGGGTAGTGATCTGTTAACCATATGCCTTAACCTTGAGAAACATGGTTAATCAGGGGTTAATCCTCACACTTCGTTAACCCTAATTCGTAAGGTTAACAAAGGCTTAACGGTAACCCCGTGTTAACCTTAACGAATGGTTACCCCCGAGGGGTCGATTCGATTCAAAATGGAGGTGTACCCCCAGTGTGCCCGGTGGCATGTCCATGCCCCATTTTAGAGCCAAAAATATACCCTAAAAAAATTTGGGTTTCCTAGAAAAATTCGGCAAAATTTGGTTTGACAAACATCCCCGAGGGGTGTAATTCTTCCCACATGAGCAAGCAATGTAAGATATGTGGTTCCGCTGTATCACCTCCCCCCAAGCATTATATGTGCTGGAAGGACAGGTGTGATGAATGCGACCGTAAGCACAAGAGAGCCAAGGAGGCATATCGTAAGAAGAAGGCGGTAGTTCGTGAGAGGTCGCAAGAGGCTCGTTTCTGTATTGACTGTTTCACCCCCATGGACCCTATGACACATAAGGCGAAGAAGAGGTGCCCTGCATGCGTGGAGGCCGAGATACTTGCGGGTAGGTACTCCCGAGAAAAGAATAGGTTGAGGAAAAGGGTCACCAGATCGAACAGGGATGATGCCAAAAAGCTATGGCACTCGGTTAGAAATCGTGCGGCGACCAAGGGAGTACATTTCACCCTTGCCCTTGAAGACATTGTGGTGCCTGATGAGTGTCCTGTGCTCAAGAAACCTATAATCCCGGCATCCATCGGTGGCGTAAACCCTATGATGCCTTCCGTGGATCGTCACATACCTGAGAAAGGGTACACCAAGGATAACATCGTGATTATGAGCCATAGGGCCAATTCCCTGAAATCAAATGCTACTTTTGAGGAAATCGAGGCCCTTTACCTCTATTTGAGGTCAAAAAGAGAGGATTTTTCGGATATTTAAGTCGAAAATTCCGAAAATTAACCAAAAAATAGCCTTTTCCTTGCAAATGCGCAAAAAACGGTCCAATATGGGCAAATTCACGAAATGGAGGAAAAATTGGCCATCAGGCGAGCAGATGTCGAGAAATTCGCGGAAGAGTGCGGAATCGAGCTTCGTATCCATGATCCGAAGGATTATTTGCTTGAAATCACGGAATTTGGCCGAAAGTACACAAATCACGGGCGCGCGGGCATCAATCACGTCCACGCCTATACGAAGACCGGCGAAGTCTTCGGCACCTCGGACCTCCACAATCTCTCTGTGTGGGATTTGGACTGTGCCGTGGCGCTTGCCTCTGCGAGCCAAGGGGTTGCAGCGATAAACTGGGCCGATGTGCTGGCCGATCTGTGCGACCACATGCCGGTGCCTTGCCCTGAATGCGGATGGGACATCGAGATTGATGAAGACCATTGACGAACAAGAAGACGCGATGTATGAACAGGGACTTGATTTCTGCTTTGTATGTCGCGGCTGGTTTTCCTACAACACCCTGTGCAAGAACAAGTTCGATTGCTCAAGGTACTGGCTGAACATAGACCCGAAACACTTCAAGGAAAAGGAGAAGACATGACCACCATCTATATCTCTCAGGACGTTGACGGCGGCACGACCGCTGCACCGACCGAGAACGCTGCCAAGGCCATCGCCAAGAACGCCCACAAGGTGGAAGGCGGCACCTACAACGTCCTGAAGATCGAGCTTGCCAAGCTCGGCACCCGTGAGCTTCTGTGCGCCCTCTACAACAACGAGACCGAGAAGTTCGTCGGCAGCAAGGAGCACGTCTACACCGCTCCTGCGCAACGCGGTCGCAAGGCCAAAGGTGAAGCTGGCGCGGATGAACCCGAGCCGGTCGATCCGCCCGAAGTCGAAGAAGACTACAGCGACATCTGAGGTCCCCATGGTTGCGCCTGAACTGCGATCCCGTGCGCGCCGCTACGGCTACACCGGCAAGACCAAGGAGCAGATGCTTGCCGACCTCACCACTGAAGGTGATGTTGGCACGGCTCTTGCTTTAACCAGTGAGTGGCAGCGAGCCGCTTCCACTTTGAAACAGAAGGACCCTGACACATGATGAAAATCGGATCGCTTGGCCTTGGCGATGGCCGCTGCGGCTGTTCTCGGCGGTGCGGCCAGTGAAGCTGGCAGGGCACTCATCAAGGCCACTCCTGTGCTCAAGAGGACCATGCAGGGTGTGCCTACCGCCAAGCGAGCCAAGGTCAAGGCCGCGCGCCGCCAGAACGTGCGCCGTCTCATTGCTGCGAAGTACGCCTGATGTGGTGGGCGGTTGGGATCGCAGCGTGGGTGGTATGCACCATCTTCGACATCTTCATCACAGCCTACATCATTCGGGCTATCCGGCGCTGGTGGACCAAGAAGGTGCCAGATGGCCAAGTATGATCACGGCGGCGGGTGCGCCTGTGGACTGAGCAGGTTCTGCGATTGCAGCAATGCCACGCTTCAGGACCGGCTCGACCGCGAAGCCTACGAACGAGAATTTCCCAAGAAGGAGAAGCCCAATATGGCACTGAAGCAAATTGAAGACGCCTACGACATGGGCATCCGTCCGCCGCCGAACAATGCGGGCGGTTCCATGATGTCCCGTTTTGACGAGAAGCCAGCCGGTCATTGTGGTACAGGGGTGGACCCGACTGTCTCAATCGTGGACAAGGGCACCCTTCGCGTCAGCGTGATCGCCAACGGCATCCGTCTGGTGCAGGACGTTCCGATGCCCGCCGAGGTCCGCAAGGCTCTGGAGCACGTCCAGCGCGCGGCACAGGCCATCAGGGGCAACGCATCATGAAGAGCGTCTACATTCGCCGCGACAATAGCTTCATGTCCCTTTGGGACCGAATTGTCACAAGATGGAACAGTATTTACACCATCAAGGAATACGGCAACGGCGACTTCCACATCTACGAGAACTGCATTGGCTTCGTGGACACAAGGGTACATGTGACTTCGTCACTTGATTTCGCGCTAGACTGGTGTGAGAAGCAATTGAAGGACGCCGAAGTGAAGTCCACCACCTATGTCACGTGGGGTGAATGATGAGCTATATCAGCCGAATGTTCATCGGTGGCGGCTTCACCGTGAAGGCCGGTCAGCTTGCGGGCAATCCGCTCATCGACTCCTACACCTTTGAGAAGGAGCAGGATGGGGTGGTCTATCGTTGGACCGGCGTTCGCCCGGAAGAAATCACGAAGGATGGAGACCTTGTGTTCCATCTGCCGGATCAGCAGGTGCGAGCAGATGGTGGACCTTACATCATGGAGTGTGGCACAGAGCTTGCATGGGCTAATCCGTAAGTTTCAACTTGAAACAGGAGGACACCATGTTGAGAGCACCGAGGCACTTCAATGAGACGCCCGTCGAACAGACACAGGGGAAGAAGGGCTCGGATGCCCTCTTCTTTCTTCTCGTGCTTCTGTCTCCCCTCGCTGGCATCGCAACCTACTACGTTTGGTGATCGCATGTTCGAGCGAGCGCGCGACCTCGTCGTCAATCACCTGTTCACCTTCTATGTGACCGGCGATCTGACGGTCTACGAAGGGCTCAAGCTGGTGACCGACTATCTGGCCACCCGAGGGGTGAAGACCCTCAAGGAGCTTCCCACGAATGAGATTTGGGATGATGCTGTGAAAATATGCCAGATCATCACTGACCACGTCGAGAAGAAGAGGGATGCAGAATGAACCCCTACCAGTTCTACGCCGAACGCAAGAAGCTGCCACCTGTCACGTCTCGTATCATAACGGGACAGTATGTCTCAATCATCACCAACGAAGCGGGCAAGGTCCATCACGCAATCGGCATGGTGCCTGAAGATTGGTGGGCCAACATGTGCAGGAGCAAGACATCGTGAGCGATGACCTCATCTCAATTCTGAACACCACCGAGTCCATAGTGTCCAAGAAGAGGACGATATGGGATAGACACAGCCACGTGCCCCACCTCATCCGGGTCGGGGACTATATCCGCTACGAGGAAGGCTCAGACGACCCCTACGCGACCATCATCATCAACCGGCTGCCAATCCTTCGGACCACGAAGAAGGGTGTGTGGGTGTGCGGTGAGGACTACAAGGAGCGCTTCGTGCTGACCGGCGCGAACAAATACAACAAGCGCTATGCCTACGAGAAATTGGAGGATGCCATCCATTCTTACAAGTGCAGGAAGGGATGGCAAGAGCACCACGGCCAGCGCGCCATAAAGCATGCCGAGGTTGGCATGGAGCTTGCAGAAATGCTCACGGATCAAATCACCAAGGAGAAGCAACGCTGATGGGTACTCATTCTGATGATTTCGAGTTCCTGCAATGGGCCATGAAGAACGACAAGCTGAAGTGGGCCATATCCATGCGCGCAGCCGAGTTCCTTCTGGCGCGCGCCGGGGCTCGTGGGCTCACCAATGTGGTCTCGCACATCAACGGATATGATCTTCTGGCCACGGACCTCTACGAGCTTGTGCGCCTGTCCGAGCCCGAGGCATGGAGCGAATACTGTGCCAAGGAGGAAGACTACTGGGAGACCAAATCTCGCCTTGACGATGCGATGGGGAAAGAGGTATTGAACCAGCCGCCCTGCTTGTAGCAGGCGGATCACCAAGGTAGTTTAACGTCAGAACAGGCAGCATTGCTGCGTCGGTGTAGGTAAAATTCCCACCCTTGGAACTGCTTTAGAGGAAGTGCATGGCATACATCATTGACAAAGAGACCAAGAAGTTCTGGAAGGCATATGGCCAAGGTCTCACTTCCGAGATTGCGCTGGCGCACGAGTTCGCGGACAGCGCGGCTCATGCACTGCTCCGTCTGTTCTGCGACGAGGTCACCATCATCACGAAGGATGATGACAAGACCCGTGACGGCAAAGATGTCTGGATCGAGCATCACTGGAAGACCGAGACCAAATCCATGCCCATGAGAACGAAGCTCATGCGTGACAAGGAGCTTGTGTGGGTGGCCTACGATGGCCTCTGGATGGCCACTGACAGGCAAGCCCTGATCCTTGGCACATTGCTGGCCTACAACACTCCGACCCCCTTCAAACCCGAGCCAATGGCAGCAGCATGACCATCAATCTGACCGACTACATCTTCGAGATGGACCGCGCCGACACAGCGGAAGAAAACTTGAAGCTCGTGACCGAGAAGTTTAGGGTGTTCAGCGAGACTGCTAGGTGCTATCTCTGTGAAGAGAAGATCGGAACCGAGCGCTGGCGCATAGGGGAGTACACGAGTGGCAATAAGGAAGTCGTGCATCAATCGTGTTGGGACGAAGAAGCAGAGAGGGCGTCGTCGCAAGAGTCATACTGGTGCGGCATCGAGCCCGAAAAAGACCGCCAACCACCGTTCGGTGAAGGCCCGTGTGCGCAAATCCTCTTCGAAGGCTGGCTTCAGGCGCACAATCACGGCAGCCGAGGTGGAGAGCCTGTACGAGCGCCAAAAACCAATCCATGTGCCGATGTCCTTGGAAGCTCGACTCTTGAGGCGTTTGCGTCGTCTGAAGGGTTCAGCACCTATGCCCGAGAACACGGTGGTGGTAGTGGTCAATGCGATGCTCAAGGATCGTGGTCACCCACCCATGTCGCCGGATGTGGAGGACCTGTTGAGGTTCGCGTACCAGAACGCCTGATCCCTTTCACCGGCAACAACGATGTCACCGTGCGCGTCCCGCGCGCCGTGAAGGCCGTGCTCGCGGCCAAGGTTACCGATGAGCAGATCATTGTCGGTGATGAGTTCATCAAGCCGGACAAGATCGCCCGCGCCCTGAAGGACAAGGGCATCAAGTGAGACAGGACATCCTTCAACTGTTGACGGCTGCCGACTTGGCACAGATCGTGCTTGGATGGGTTATCGTCCTCGCAGCCATCATCCTTCTCGTATCAAAAGGGAACAAGCAATGATCGAAGCTACCTATTTCGTCCATAAGCAGAGCAATCAACGCACCAAGGGTGTGCCCATTTCGGCCATGCTTCAGTGCAGGGAGCCTTTGGAAGGCAACGAGAACTTCGTGCTCTACCAGAGTCTTGATGGACATGGTTTCTTTCTGCGCAAGTGCAACGAGTTTGCCGAGCGATTCAAGGCGGTATCCGAGAAGGGCAAGAACACTGTCTGGACGCACAAGGAGAAGGGCAGCACCTATCAGGTCGTGAACGGCACCGTCATGTATGTCGGCAGTCCTTCGCTCGGCCAGATCATGGATGGACATGAGATGAAGGCATACTTCATGGACGGCAACTGTGTGAAGACCATGCTGTTCTGTCCGGCCACGCAGTTCGGACGTGAGTTCGAAGCCCGAGGGGTGGTCAAGATGAATTTCCATACGCCGGACGCCGCGAAGTTCAAGGCCACCCGCTCGCAGATCGAGACGCAGATCGCGGCAGCGGTGAAGAAGGCGAACAATCGCGCCGATCATCCCTACGTGTATGTCTCGGAGCATGCCATCCCTGTGCCGAAATGGAGCAACATCATGCCGCCGAAGAGCCTTCCGGCTGAGGATGGTTTCATCACCGTCTGGTACGCGGAACCCTTCCACATCGCGCTCGTGTCCCGTCACGACAAAAAAAAGATGTACGCATCCGTGGCGATAGCCTCGCAGAGGTTATGAAGGCTGCCGAGCTTGTCCTGTGGAGCAAGCAGTGACTCCGTCCCTCAAGAAGGCTGCCAAGGTGTTCGGCTGCACCATCCACGGGCACATCATGTGCTACAAGACCGAGGAAGAAGTAGCGCTCGTCAACGATCCTATTTACAAATCGAAGGTCGTGCGCTACTATTCGTGCATCAACTGTCCGCACACGGTGGAAGAAGAGACACTCACACTGAAGGATGAGTTCCTTGGCTAACGAATGGAACAATGGTGCGCGAAGCATCACTGATGAAGATGATGGACGCACTGTCCAGATTTTCGTGACCGAAGAGCTTATGCGTGATGGCACGGTCGTGCGCGGCTTCGACGGCGTGTGGAGAATCCTGTTCGAGAACGGACAGAAGAAGGAGCTTGTTTCCATCCCGCGTTGGAGATTCGTATCTTGAAGGTTTCGAAGCTCAGTGACCACGCGGCGTGGCAGTGCTGCTACATGATGTGCGGTGCTTACATCGGCGGCGGGGCCTACCGGCAGGTCTTCAGAAGTCGCTTCAATGCCGAAGAGGTCATCAAGATCGAGATGGAGGGCGGCGATTTCGCCAACATCCATGAGTGGGAGGTCTGGCAGCAGGTGCAGTACGCACCGGCCATGGCCAAGTGGTTCGCTCCTTGCAAGTTCATCTCACCGGCAGGTTCCGTTATGATACAGGCCAAGACATTGCCCTGTTCAAAGAGGGACTTGCCGAAGAAGGTCCCCGGCTTCCTCACCGATCTGAAGGTGGACAACTGGGGTTGGTACAAGGACAGGGTGGTATGCCACGACTACGGCAACATCCTCATCGGTGCAGACAAGAAACTGAAGAAGGCGAACTGGCTGTGAACATCGTATTCGACATCGACGGAGTGCTGGCGGATAACCGTCACCGCTTCAAGCTCATCGAGCGCCCGGACACCGACACCATGACGGTGATGGAGGGCACCTACAAGGATGCCGAAGAGATGGCACGATCCTTGCTGAAGGAGAACCCGGACGCCAAGATCATCTACGGCAGACTCGATGTTCTGGCCAAGGTGGAAGCACCCCCGGTCAAGTTCACCAAGCTCTGATATTTCAACAATCGCTGAAAGGAGAAAACACATTGAAAAAGTTCAACCAGACCTACGACCTGCTCAATCGTGAGCAGTGCTACACCCTCATGGACATGATCGGTGACACCCACGAGGCCATCCAGCAGTTGGAAGCTGGCCTTCAGGGCACCGGGGATCAGCGCGCCGAGGCGACCTTCCTGTTCCTCGAACTGATCGGCTACCTGCCGATGTTCATTGAGGACAAGGGCAAGACGCTCTCGGTCGTGGCGAAGGGTCTGCGCTCGGTCATGGACAAGTTCTACCTCGTGGACTACGAACTGGACAACGGCGAGATTGCCACCTTCCCGCTGCTCGGACCCCTCAGCGGCCCTGCGGTCAACATGGTCGATGTCGAGAACCTGAAGCTCCTCATCAAGCATGCTTTCCCGAAGATCGTGATCCAGACCACCACCGGCACGTCCAAGTCCGGCCAGACCGTCTACCACACCACCGTGCGCCCGGACTTCATGCAGGGCAACGGCGCTAGTGGTTTCCCTGTCGAGTCCGGCTCGGCTGAATGCTCGAACGAAGCCGTTGCTCTCATGCAGGCCACCACCCGCATGATCGCGGCGACGTTGACGGCGGGCTATGCCACTGCCCTGCTCAAGCAGCAGGCCGGACCCACGAAGACGCTGGCACAGATTGCCGCCGAGAAGTACGGCAAGACCAATTGGTCGAAGCTGGCCGAGCCGAACAACATCTATGACGTTCTGTTCGGCAAGGGTCTGGCACACAAGGAAGCCCGTCAGGTCGACAAATCCGAGCTTCTGGCGGCAGGTTACGGCGGTCTGCCGCCCAAGCCTGCCGAGCCCAAGAAGTCAGAGACCGGCGATGCCATGCTCGACGGGTTCGTGGACTCGCTGAAGAAGCTCGGATTTGACGTGAAGGTCGTCAAAGTCTAAACCACTCTGGCCGGACTCGGAGGTCCACGGTCAGAGGCTTGCTGGTGGGGTGGTCTTGACAGCGCCCCACCAGTCCCTTTTTGAAACAGGAGACAGACATGGGATTCGATTTTGCGAAACGCCGCGCCGAGCTACAGGCCGCTATGGACCTGAATGCGCTGAAGCAGGCCGAACTTCAGAATAACATGTCAGCCTTGCTCAAGGAGTTCCGTCAATTGGAATTGCAAGAGCGAGAAGCGCGGGCTAGGGTCAAGCACGAGCCTTCGAAGCCACTCTACACCTTCAAGGCCCCACCAGTTCGAAAGCCAACAGGGATTATGAAATGAAGACTGCCAAAGCGCCTATCTACGTTCGTCATCGCCCGAACCTCGGCCTGATCGTCATCAGCACTGATGCTGACAACGGCAAGGGCGAGCAGACCCTTCTCACTTTGACACCGGCTGAGGCCGTCAATCTTGGCACAGTGCTTGCAGAGATGGGAACAGAACATGGAGGTGTAACATCGTGAAGCACATCGCAATGATAGGTTTCGTTTCAGCACTTATAGCGCTGCCCGCTTACGCCGATGAGCCGGTGATGCCCAAGTTCGAGTATGCCGGTCAGCCGCTCGTGCTGCCGGACAGCGACACCAGTTCCCTCGGTCAAGAGACCGACCCGCATGACGCGCCGTTCTATCTGCGCTGTACGGACGCGGCCACGTTCAACGCCACAATCAAGCGATTGAAGGCCAAGGGGATGATTGTCGGCATTGACGCACTTGACAAAACACTTGTTATGGTGTTCAAGTTAGAAGATGGCTCGATCACTTTCGTGCGTTCGGACAAACAGGGTGAAAAACTCTGCATCTTCGGCACGGTGACTGATCCTGACATCGACCTCGGGGTGGTACTTGGGGCGACCGACAAGAATAAATTCTAACAAGGAGACAAACATGGCCAAGACTATCGAAGAGAAACTGTTCACCAGCCTTCAGAACCTCATCCTCGGTATTCAAAGCATGGCGGCTGAGTCCATTCGCCAGAATGCCGAGAACAACGAACGTATCCGCATCTTGGAGACACAGGTTGACAACCTCGAAATCCGTGTCTTCGGCGCTACGCAAGAACCATGGACCACCCCGCCGCCACCGGCAGCGTAACGAGAACCCGCGTGTAGCTCAGTCTGGTTAGAGCACCCGGCCCGGAACCGGGGGGTCGCAGGTTCGAATCCTGCCACGCTGACCACTTACGACCCTGCTCCTTTTAGGGGTAACATCGAGATTCGTGGTGAAAAGCTAGACGAGTAGCCACGAGGAAGCGGTGCGAAGCAAGGCAGCGGATGGATACAATCCATCATCCGGGTTCGACTCCCGGCAGGGTCACGACCTCAACAACGAAACAGAAAAGGAGATGCCAATGATCCGTATCAAGAATTTCTTCACGTGGCTCCGTGGCGGAACCTTCCTCACCAGCGGCCCGCGCAATACCCTGATCGCGGCGCATGCTGCAACCCGCTTCGCACCGGACGGCGGCTCGGTCTATACCGAGCAGACCGGCATCCCCGAGACCCCCGAAGAGCGCTCGCGCCGTCTGAAGCGTGAACGTGATCGTCGCTACAAGGCGAAGA
>ERZ724522.39-NODE-39-length-65064-cov-10.451122_pt1 | contig 65064 bp, 94 predicted proteins | sample MGYA00376055_ERZ724522 | MGnify/ENA primary metagenome ERZ724522 (study PRJEB28724, sample SAMN07190884) | wastewater metagenome | isolation source: effluent of sewage treatment plant in Hong Hong | place: Hong Kong | collected 2016-03-17 ... | reverse complement strand
TGCCCACCCATGGGGCGGCCACGACCCATGCCCATCCCCCTGCCGGGGAATCCGCCCATCATGCCGCCCAGCGGAGAGCCCTGCGGCCGGGGCGGAGGCATGCCCATGGGCGACTGGCCCGGGCCCTGCCCCATCATGGCCTGCGGCGGCATCTGCATGGCGCCCTGCGGAGGGCCGACCATGCCGCCGTCGGCGTAGCGCCGGACGTAGCCGCCCTCGGCCGCCGTGGCCGGCACCGCGTTGTTGTCGAAGTAGTTGTGCTGGGGGCCCATGCCGTAGCGCTTGGGGTCGCCGTCGTAGGGCACCCGGTTGCGGTTGAAGGCCACCTGCGACAGGCCGCGCGTCATGTTCGGGTCGGTGGTGGTCGTGGGCGCTGCCTGCGACTGGGACTTGTTGCTGCCCGACATCGCGCTGCCGAGGCCGCCCATGAGCGCCATGCCGGCGATCAGCCCGGGCGAGATCCCGCCACCGAGGATGTTGGACAGGGCGCCCCCGGACTTGGCCGCCGAGGCGGAGTTGCCGCCCGTCGTGCCGGTGGCGTCGGCAATGCTGCTGTCGCGCACGCCGCCGGCGGTGGTGCGGGCGTTGGCCGCCGCCTGCCCGGAGAAGGAGCCGTTGCCCAGAAGCCCGGAGAGGCCGCCATTGAGCCCCGTGGCGCCCATGAGCGCCGAGGTGGCCCCGCCGGCCAGCGCGCCCGTCAAAGCGCCCTGCGTGCCGCTGGAAAGGCCGCCAATGCCGCCACCGACGATGGCGGAGCCGAGCGCGTTCGCGGTGCCGCTGCTGAGCGCGCCGCCGAGCAGGCTGTTGACGCCGCCGCCGACCGCCTCGCCGAGGCTGGGGAACAGGAAGTTCGTTGCCGCGCTCGCCACCGGGGCGAACCACGACTGCTTGTAGAAGGCGGCCATGTCTGGGTTCTCAGGGGACAGCGGACACGAAGCGGGAGGCCCATTCGCTCCAGTCCTCGAACCCTTCCGGGTCAGGGACCGTGCTCAGGCCGGTGAGGATCAGCAGGCGGCGACCGAAGTCCTTCCAGTCGTCGTCGTCGAGGCGCGGCACGATGCCGTAGCTCTGCAGGTCGATGGCCATGGCATCGGCCCAGTCGCGCAGGCCCATGAACGCCGGCAGCGTGGTCACGAGCGCATGCGTCCGTCGGACGGCCCGATGTGGGCGTAGGTCTCGCCCAGCCAGTAGTCACCGCCGGCCGTGTTGCTCTCGAACCGGAAGCGCATGAGGCGCGCCGTGTCCTTGAATGTCAGGATCTCCTCGGCCGGCGTTGACGCCGTGGCGCCGAAGGTCACGATGTCGGAGAAGATCTCCGGCGAGCGCGCGTTGGCCCGGCCGATGATCTGCAGCGTCATGTCGCCGACCTGCTCCAGATCCGGCTCGACGAAGGTGGTGCGCAGCGCTCGATTGGTGCCGGGGCCCTGATTGGAGCCGCGCAGCATCGTCATCTCGTTGGTCTCGAAATAGGACCGGATCGGGTTGGTGTAGCCACCATCGAGCTCGTCGAGCCCGTATTCGTGCTGCCACATCTTGTAGGTCGAGGCGGAGGCGTCCACGCCCGTGAGCAGGGGCGACGCCAGCGAGGTGCTGAACAGGCCCGACGAGCGGCCGGTGCCCGGCAGCTGCGTGTCGTACCAGCAGTTCTCGCGGACGTTGTAGATGATGGCGTGCGAGCATTCGGTCGCCGTCCCGAAGGGGAAGCACCACCAGATCTCGCCCGCCTCCGGCACGGTGAAGGCGAACACCTTCTGCCGCTGCGCGAAGTTGAGGTTGTCGAAGAACCACTTCCGGTTCAGCGTGTTCGGCAGCTCGCGCATGACGCCGTTGAACATCAGGAAGCGGCCGACGCCGGCCCAGAAGTAGATGCCGTCGAACTCCACCACCGACCGGCTCGACAGGATCGAGGACGAGGTGGACATGATGTCCGACGACCAGATCGTGGTGCCTCCCACGAAGGTCAGGCGCACGAGCTCGTTGATCGACCAGAGCAGCCCGTTGGGCGTTCCGTTGCCGCGCACCGGGAGCCCGGCCACCAGCTTCTGCGCCGCGATGTGGGCACTGCCCGAGCCAGCGCCGGTCAGGTTGGTCGGGTCGCCCGGGACGGACCACGTAATGTTGCCCCCGGCGCCCAGCACGATCAGGTAGGGCGGCAGGGCGACGATGCCGCCGGCCGCGCTCTCTCCGGCCGGGATCGCCACGTTCGCCACCGCCGTCGCCGCGGTCAGGTCGCCCACGTAGAGCTGGCCCTGCGTCGTCGACACGATCGAAGACAGGTTCGGCGCCACGTGCGCCACGAGGCGGTTGGTGCTCGTCGTGGTGTCGTAGATCACGTCGAACGACCAGAGGTTGTCCGCGCTGACCGTGAGGCCGCCGGGCGTCCGGTCGTTGGCTGGCAGCAGGTTGCCGGCGAGGTCCGAGACGTACTGCTTCAGCTTGTTCTGCGAGCCCGTGTGGATGTAGAGGCTCGTGTCCACGCCATAGGCGTGCATGCCGTAGATCTTGTTCTCCAGCTGGTCGGTCAGTCGCCGGTAGCCGCCCATCTTCTTGGGCGAGCTGGCGAGCCAGCGCACCCACTGCCCGTCGACATAGTTCTCGCCCTGCAGCTTCGTCAGGTCGCGCTTGATGCCCGGCTGCGAGGTGATGAGGACAGGCGTCTCAGCCACTGGTCACCGAGCGAACTGCTGGATCTGCAGGCTGACGCCGTAGGACGAGTAGGTCGGCCACACGCCGAGCGACGGCGTGCTCCAGTAGAAGTCGAACTCTTTGTTCTCGACCCCGACCCACGAGGCGAAGGGCGACCGGATTCCGCCGCCCACCTGCGTCTCGACGACCTGCCCCTCGATGTTGAGCGGGTTCTCGGCCGACGACGGCGGCTTCAGGTTGATCGTCAGGTCCGCGGTCTCGGTGGTCGTCCCGTGGGTGATGATCAGGATGCCGGTCAGGAAGACCGCCTTGCAGTCGTCAGGGACCATGTCGCCGAGGTTGACCCGGGTCCACGCGCCGCGCGTGAAGATCTTGCCGTTCCACGGGACGGTGACGCCGTCGCCCGTGTAGGTGTTGAGGAAGACCGGGTAGGGAGGCGGCCCCTTGGGGACATAGACCTCCTGCGCGGCCACCCACTTGGACGGGTCAAACGTCATGGCAGGGCCTCGATCTTGGCGGCGAGCGCTTGAAGTTGCTGGAGCAGTTCGGCCTTTGTCGGCTCCGGCGGCGCAGGCGGAGGCGTCATGACCGGCAATTCGGGGTCCAGAGGGGCCGCCGCGATCTCCTCCGGAGAGAAGTTGTCCCCGAGCGGGTCGCCCGGCACGACATGGTAGGGAAGGCCGTTGTAGTCGATGACGAACGTGCCATCCTGCCGCCTGAACAGGACGCTCATGCGATCCTCCAATAGACGCCGACGTAGAAGTACCCAGCAGAAGCGCTGCCAACCGTCGACCCGCCGGCCGCGACGCCCGCACCGGTCACCGAGCTGATCGCGCCACCCGTGTTGTTGACGATGATTGTCCACCACGCCCACGTGCCGCCTGCTGGTAGTATTGCTGCCGCGTCGACGGTGCCGGGGAATGCGCCCCACTGGCCGTTGACGGCGGAGGAGGTCGGGACCGGCGCGGGGGTGACGCCCCACGATGGATCCGCGCCCGCGCCTCCCGTGACAAGAGCCTGCCCAGCAGTGCCTGTCGCGAGAACGGACCAGTTGCTCGCGCCCCTGTAGAGGATCTGGCCGCGCGTGTTGCCGATGCTGTCGAGGATCGAACTGATGCTCGCCCACGACGGATCCGCGCCCGCGCCGCCATCCTTGAGCACGAAGTTCGCGGTGTTCGGGGTCAGCGCTGTCCAGCCGCCCGCACCCCGATAGAACATCGCGCCGCGCGTGTTGGAGAACCAGTCGAACGCGGTCCCGAGCGCGAGTTCTTCCACGTCTCCGCCTGCGCCGCTCGTGCGCCCGAGCAGGCGCTGGTTTGCGGAGACGTTCTGCATCTTCGCGTAGGTGACGACATCGTTGTCAATCGTCCAAGACGTGCCGCCGCCGGAGACGGTGATGTCGCCCTTGTCGCCGTCCGAGACGCCGCCGGAGCCGGGAGGTGCGGCCCACGAGCCGTCGGCGCGCAGGTAGTTCGTCGTGCCGCCGCCGGATGCCGGCGCAAGGCCCTTGGCGCTGCTCGTGAAGGCGTCCAGCAGCGCGGTCGCCTGCGTGGCCGTCAGATCCTCGACATTGCCCGTGCTGGCCGACGTACGCCCCTTGAAGGTCGCCGTCGCGATCTGCGCCAGCATCGCGTTCGTGATGCCGTTGGTGGCAACCGAGATCACCTGATTGGTCGAGATGTCGCCGCCGCCCGTCAGACCACCGGAGCCGGTGACCGTCGTGCCGCCGATCAGCAGCTGCCCCGAGGCGTTCGGCAGCGTGTAGGTGCGCGTCGTCCCGGTCGTGATGCCCGAGGCCTGAAACTTCGCGATCTTCGTGTTGTCGAGGTCGTCGATGATCGAGAGGTCGGAGTCCTGAACAGAGATCGTCGGCTTCGTCAGGCTGGCAAAGTTGTTCAGGACGAGGATGCCCGACCCCGTCGAGCTGGTGACGCCCGTGCCGCCGTTGGCCACCGCCAGCGTGCCCGACATCGTCATGGTGCCGGAGCCCGTGATCGGGCCGCCGGAGAACGTCAGGCCGGTGGTGCCGCCGGAGACCTGCACGCTGGTGACCGTGCCGCCGCCGCCCCCGCCGCCGGTCGCGTTCAGCGTGGTGCCGGAGAAGGACAGATTGGTGCCGAGCGTGATCTCCTGAACGGCGCCGGTGGAGCCCGCGTTGCGCCCCAGCAGCTTCACGTCCGTCATCGTCAGCCCGGAGGCCGTGATGTCACCCGTCAGCGGCGCACTGATGGCCGTGCGCGCCGCCGCGGCGTCGGCCGCCGTGAAGAGCGAGTTGCCGACCGAGGTGGCGCCGAGGTTGGTGCGGGCGCCCGAGGCCGTGGTGGATCCGGTGCCGCCGTCGGCGATCGCGATCGGCGTGGAGACGCCGCCCGTGTCCGCGTCGACCACGTTGGTGCCGTCGCAGTAGAGGACCGCGCGCACGCCCGTGGCGACCGCCACACCGCCGCCGCCGCCGATCTGGGCCGCCGTGCCGACCTTGAAGGTGAAGGCGCCCGTGGTGGCGTTGTCGACCCAATACTGCTGGATCGTCGCCGGGACGATGATGTTGCGGTTGCCGGTCAGGGCGCCCGTGAACTTGTAGAGCACCTTGTTCTGCTCGGCGGCAGACAGGGTGTAGTCGCCCGTGCCGGCCACCGCCACGGTCTGGAAGGTCGCCGACGAGGTCGCCGCGATGCCCAGCCCGATCGTGTAATAGGCGCTGCCGTCCGTGAAAATCGTGCAGCTGTTGCCCGGGTTCAGCGTCAGGGTCGCCGAGCCGTCGATGTTGACCGCGCCGGCGGGGTCGATCGTCAGCGCGCCGCCACCGGAGTTGCGCACATTGATGAACCAGTCCGAGCCGACCGTCCCGGGCGCATCGAGGTTCAGCGTGCCGGTGCCGGAGCCGATCCACATCAGCACGTTGGCCCGGTCGGAGGTCGAGGCGCTGTAGGTCGTGTTGAACGAGAACACCGGCATGTTCTGGTTCAGGGTCGTCGAGATCGCCTTCAGGCCGGCGCCGGCCAGCGCGGAGGCGACCGCCGAGGAGGTCGACGCGCCATACTGGAAGTTGCGCCACGTCCCGGCCGCGGTGGTGTTGGCGGCGAGGTAGAGCACCCAGCAGGTCGACGGCGGGACGGTGATGAGCACGCCGCCCGAGGCGTCGTTGATCTGGAAGCTGGTGGAGCCGACGTTGTTGAAGATGCAGGTCGTGCCGGTCGAGACCAGCGTCGCATCCGGCAGCGTGAAGACGACGCCGCCCAGCGTGGTCGTGACATCGTTCAGCTTGGCGACGTAGTTGAGCGTCGACTGGCCCTCGGTGGGCCACACCAGCGTCTGGTTCGCCGAGGTCGTGATGGCGCGATAGGAGACATCGGCCGGGAGCATCGGCTCCCCGCCAAACACCTGCGTGTAGGTCATGCGTTAGGTCTCCGACCTGACCGTCGACAGGTCGACGATGCGCGTCTGGTCTTCAGCGTTCAGAGCGGCCAGCGCCCGGTCGTACATCCCCTGCCACGTCGGAATCCGCTCGTCGTTCTTCAGGAACGGGGTCGCCTCCAGCAGGGCGGCGTAGAGCAGGACATCCGGCGCGTACTGGGTGATCCAGTTCGTCTGATTGCCGTCGTCGAGGAGCTGCGGCAGCTGGTGGAAGACGACCTCGAACGGGTAGTCCTGATCGGGCGTCGGCACGACCAACCAGTGCGAGAAATCGTAGTCCGCGTAGAAGCGCGGCTGCGCCGTCTGGGCGTCCGCCGGCCAGAAGTTGCGGCAGTATTCGTAGGAGCGCGGGAAGAGCGGCGTGCGCGTCTCGAACCCGGTGCTGGTGCCGAAGTTGATCGAGACGGTGGCGCGCCAGCGTTCGGGCTTGTCGATGACCGCCTGCCCCGCCTGCATCGTCCCGGTCGCAGGCACCTTGAAGCCGAGGATCTTCGCCTCGCGCGCGATGCGGCGCTCCGCGTTGTTGATCAGGTTCGGCAGCTGCTCGTAGACGGTCGTGTCCACCACCGAGCCCCGCTCCAGATAGGCGACCATGTCGCTCTTCAGGGAGGTGAAGGTCATCGCGGTGGGCAAGGGTCAGTCCTCAGGCACCGTCAGCGGCTCGTCGGGGCGCACGAACGGAAGGTTGATCTGCTCCGTCTGCCGGGCCGGCAGGCGGTACGGGTCGAGCTGGTCGCGGTCGGCGTCGCAGACCATCAGGCCGGGCGCGTTCGGGTCCGGCTTCAGGGCGGCGAGCGGGAACTTCTGCGAGCACCGCGCGCACACGCCGATCCCGAGGGTCGGCTGGCCGCGGGTGTTCAGAAAGATCGGCATCGCGTTACTCACTAGATGGGATTGCGCCCATCACGCAGGCGGTGTAGGTCAGTTGTCATGAGCAAGCTTCCGTCGCAGGGCTACCTGCTCCAGTGCTTCACTTATGACCCCGAGACGGGCCTTTTGACGTGGCGGCCAGATCGGCCCGAACACCACTTCAGTCGGCCCAATATCTTGGGACTCTATCGAGCCCGGTATGCCGGCTGGGTCGTCAAGACCCAAACAAGGGCTGGATACGTCGTCACCAGCGTTGACGGACGAAAGCACTACGCCCACCGGGTTATCTGGAAGATGATGACGGGCGAGGAGCCTGAGACCATCGATCACATTGACATGGACCCGGCGAACAATCGCTGGTCCAACCTGAGAGCTGCCACCACGGCCGAACAGCACGCCAACAAGCGAGCCGCGCATCGGGTCTATCACGGCCTCCCGAAAGGGGTGACGTTCGCCGCCCGCCGCGCCCACACGAAGAAACCCTACGTGGCATTCTTCCGTGGTCGTTGCCTCGGCTATTTCGCGACCCCCGAAGAGGCCCACCGAGCATGGGCAGAAGTCGCCCAGCCCATCCAAGGCCCCTTCTTCCGACGCGCCTAAATTGTATAGGCGCTGATATCGTTGGTGATGCGCTGCGGGCTCGCGTCGCGCTCCTCCGCCCACGCCAGCATCTCCGTCTCCTGCAGGTCGGCCTCAAGGAGACCGCGCCGGCCGGGATCCACGTTGGGCGTGCGCAGGCACAGCCGCGCCGCGAGGCGCAGGCAGATGGCGTCGAACCAGCGCTGCGGGATCTCGACGGTCTGCTGCAGCGTGCCCACGTCCATGATGTGGCGGTGTCGCCAGATCACGAACTGGGCGGTCGCCGACCGGGCATCCGGCGTGGGCCAGAGCCGCATCAGCGGGACGCTTGCCTGCCTGTCCAGCCAGAACTGGAGAGGCTGACCCTCGTAGGTCTTGTTGGGCATCTGGGTGTAGTCGTCGCGGTTGAGCCGCGACAGAGGCACCTCGTAGGGGTTGCCGCCCAGATATGTGGAGGTCAGGACCAGCGTCGTACCCGCTTGATCCCTGATGCAAAAATACTGATAGGTGCCGGGCCCGTCAATGTCGAACCACGCCCACTGGCCGGCCGTGAAGGCGGTCGAGCCCGTGCTCCCGACCTGCGTCCACGTCACCCCGTCGGTCGACACCTCGAACACCAGCGAGTAGGTCGGCGAGGCGGTCGTCTTGATGCCCACCGTCGACACCTTCGTGGCGCTGGTGAAGACCGTCTGCACCCCGCCCAGCCGCACGCTCTCCGTGCCCGTGTACTGGCTCAGGAGGCGGTACTGCCCATTCAGCACGTCGATCGTGCCGGTGGGCAGCGTGACCGTCTGCTGGCCCTGCACCATGGGCAGGATCTGCTTGTCGATCGCCCACAGCGGGATGCCACGGTTCCCCATCTGCGACAGGTGCAGGTAGAGCTGCTTCTGCGCCGTGTCCTGCATCTCCGAGGTGATCTGCTGCGCGGTCAGCCCGCACAGGCGATACGCCTCGTCGATCACGTCGCTCGTGATGAACGCCGTCTGCGAGATGGTGTTGGAGTAGGCCATCGGTTACTTCCGCGGCAGGGCGCGCGCGAGGGCGCCGAGAGGGGTGGCGCCGGCGCCAGCCGCGGGGACTGGCGGAGCCGCGGCCGGAGCCGGCGCCGTGGGCGCATTCCCCCGAGGGACAGAGGGGACGCGCCCAGCCTTGGTCGGGCCTCCCCGGGAGTAGCCCTTCACGATCACGCGGCCAGCGGAGCCGGTGAAGCCGAAGCCCTCGGGGTGCTCGAAATCCTTGACGTACTTGACCATGGGTCAACCTGTCTTTTTCTGGGTGTGGTAGATCGTGGCGACGTTCAGCGTCTGCACGATGTCGGTGACATTGGCGCCTCCGACGCGGAACTCGTCGGAGCCCGGAGGCGACGGCCCCGACGCATCTTGGATGTCCTGCGTGGCGATGGTCTCGACGACCGCCGCGACTGCCAGCAGGACGGAGTTGGAGCTCTCGGCGATCGAGACCGCCTCGGCCACCGACGCAGCGATCGCCACCTGCACCGACGTGGCGTCGGCGATGGAGACACTCTCGTCGACCGTGACGGCGAAGAGGCTTCCGCCGGTCTGGCTGTCGGAAGCTGCGATCGTCTCGGCCACCGCCGCAGCGATCACCGCCACCGCGGAGCTGGACTCCGTCGCCGCGACGCTCTCCGTGACAGCCACCACGAAGGCCGCCGTGGCGGCCGGCGTGTCGGCGATCGACATCACCTCCGCCCGGTCGCAGAGCATGGTCAGGAGACCCGTCTGCGTGTCGGCGATCGACATCGTCTCGGCGATGGTGACCGCGTAGAACAGGCCGCCGGTCTGCGTGTCGGCGATGGCCATGCTCTCGGCGATGGCCGCCGCGATCGTCAGGGCGCCCGTCTGGGTGTCCGAGACCGCCGCGCTCTCCGCCACGTCCCGGGTGAAGACCCCGAGACCGGTCTGGCTGTCCGTGGCCGCGGCGCTCTCGGAGACGGCCCCGACAGCCGTCAGGAGCCCGGTCTGGCTGTCCGTGGCCGCGGCGCTCTCCGCCACCGCCGTGGACAGGGTCAGCGTGGCCGCAGGAGCGTCCGTGGCGGCTGCGCTCTCCGAGGTGCTGCCGGCGATGATCAGCAGCCCGGTCTGGGCGTCAGTGGCCGCCGCTGTCTCGGCAATCGCCGCTGCGATCGTGAGCAGCCCGGTCAGCGTGTCCGTGACGGCCACACTCTCCGAGGTGCTTTCGTTGTAGGTACTGCTGCCCGCCGGGTTCGGGAACCAGAAGAAGGCGTTCGGCTGCCACCACGGGATCGCGTCGGCGACCGGGTTGAGCACCAGCGCGCCGGCGCGCCAATTCGTCGAGGTCGTCCACGAGGCGCCGAAGGTGCCGGCGCCGGCGTCATAGACCACCATCGTGGAGCCGAGGCTCCCGTCGGTGTGCGAGCCGCTCAGCAACAGCGTGGCGCCGTCGGTGGCCGCGAAGGCCGATCCGTCGGCGCTCGTGGCGAATGCCGCCACGAGCCATTGGGTCGCCGACGTACTCAGGGACTGCGAACCGGAACCGGTGCCAAATCCGTCCAGCGTGGCCGAGAAGTCGGACGTGGCGATCGGCGAGGTCTGGTTGACGCCCGTCAGCGACCAGACGGCAATCCCCGAGAGGACGAAGCCCGAGAAGCTGACGATGACATCGTTCGTGCCCGTGGAGGGCGCGACGAGGTAGTACCAGCTGACGCCGACGACGCCGGAGTTGATGTTCTTCCCGAGGAAGGTCATCGAGGCGCCGTTGTAGGTCACCCCGGTGATCACATCGGTGCGGCAGTGGACAGCGACCAGCAGAACCCGGTCGGTGCCCGAGACGGTATGCGAGACGGTGACGCTGTTGTCGAACCCCGGCGACTGCGTCAGCGAGGAGGCGTCACTCGCGATCGCCACGCATCACCCCTTCAGGGTCGTCAGCGTGGCGTGCATGTCCTGCGCGGCTTCCTTGGCGAAGTTCAGCGCCATCTGCTGGAAGTCGGAGTTCCTGCCCGCCAGCAACGGGTGGAGCGCGTAGCCCCACGTCGCCTTGAAGTCGCAGCTGTAGCCGTCGACCCAGTTGCTGGCGTCGGTGTGTGGCGCGTTCTTCGCGCGCCAGTCCGCCTCCAGATAGTACCAGCCGAACTCGGAGACCGGCGGCCACTGGTGCGTCGGGTCGCCATAGGCCCGGTTGGAGGCCCAGTGCGGCGTGATGATCGTCACCTGCGCCCCGGGCTTCAGCACCCGCCACAGGTTGTTGAAGAACCGCACACGCTGGACCGCGGTCAGGTGCTCGACGAAGTGCGAGGCATGCGCCTCCTCGATCGAGCTCTCCTCCCACGGCCACACGTCGTTGTTGATGTCCATGACGACATCGACAGCCCCGTCGAACGGGTACTGGTCAACGCCAGTAAACCCCTCCTTCTTGTTGGGGCCGCAGCCAAAATCCAATTTCATTTGCCAGTCTCACCACAGAATATCGTTAACGCTGTCGTAGTGTCCCACAAGAACAGAGCAGTCGACCGCGCAGCGATAACCATGCTTGCGGGCGTCAGCCCAGAAGTAGAGATCCTGCGTGCCGACGCCCTCCTCGCCCGCAATGGTCTTGAACCACGGCCGGCGCAGGCGTTCGTCCTTGAACATGGACATGCGCCACAGGTTGAAGCCCATGCCGGTGCCGCAGCACTCCACGAGCTCGCCGACGCGCGGCGGCTGGGGCCGGAAGTTCAGGACCGGGTCGGCCGGGTCGCCCCAGATCTGCGGGGCCCCGCCGAGGCCCTTGGTCCAGTAGAGGCCGCCGATGCAGGCGAGCTCCGGGTGGGCGTCCATCTGCTTGATCAGCTTCAGGAGTCCGTCCGGGGGCGGCACGTTGTCGTGCTCGATCGTCAGGATGTATTCCCACTGCGACAGCTCGGGGTGGTCGAGCACGCCCTTGATCGTGTCGCTGTAGGCCTCGCCCACCTCCTTGCCGAGCGCCGCGATGCGGAACACGGGCTGGTTCGGCGGGAAGAGCAGGCTCCACTGCGACAGCGACACCTTGGTGGGGATGTCCTTGGCCGCCGGCAGGATCACGACGATGCGCTGCTTCTTCCAGCTGGCGCCCTCCATGATCCGGTGGAAGGAGCCCTCGATGTCTTCGTTGTGCTTGCCCGGCCCGAGGCCGACGATCTCGATTTTGCCAGTCATCAGGTGCTCATGAACGTGACCATCGGCATCACGTTGACGTTGTTTTTGAAGCCCGACAGGAGCATCGAGGCCGGCAGCGCTGTCCCGCTGTAGCCCGCCGATCCGGTCGACGTGTAGAAGCCGTGCGCGCCGAAATGGAAGGCGCTGTTGGAGGAGAAGTTTGCCGTGCTCTGGCCGATCGGCCCCACGTTCGTGGTGCCGTTCATGGCGTTGCCGACGAAGCCCGAGGACAGCCCGACCGCCGCGCTTGACGTGCTCTGGCGCTGATGCACGCCCATCCAGTAGAGGTTCGGGGCGAGGCTCAGGTTGCCGTCGAACTGGAGGTCGATGGCGCGGTTCCCGGCCGTGCCGAACAGGCTCTGCGCCTGCGCCGTGGTCGACCACGAGGACGTGCCGTAGGCGTAGCCCGACGTGCCGGTGGCGCTGGGGAAGGAGATCGTGCCGGAGACGGACGACACCGTCAGTGCCATCGAGAAGGAGCCCGAGCTGATCTGGCTCAGGGTGCCGGCGTTGTTCGAGTAGAGCCCGAACTGGCTGGAGATCGTCTGCTGGCCGGAGATCGTCGAGGTGACGACCGAGAGGGACTGCAGGATTTTGACGTGGTTGAAGGACACGTCCCGCACGATGGGCAGCGGGAACACGAGCGCGCTGGCCGTGCTGGTGCCCATGGCGCCATGGGTCTGCGAGGAGGTGGAAGCGGGGAAATAGGGCACCAGCGACGACACGGTCGCATTGCCGATCCCCGAGAAGATCAGCGTGCCGGCCGACACGCCCAGCGCCACGTTGCCGGACCCCGCGAACGGGATCACGCTGCCGGACACCGTCGAGCTCAGCGTCGTGTTCCCGGTCAGCGTGAAGGCGAGCGCGTGCTGGCTGTTCCAGTCGGAGGGGCGGACGAGGTCCGTCGCCGCCGCCGACCCAGTCGTCGTCCCGTTCCAGAACGTGACCGTGCCGGTGGCGTCGGCGATCGTGTCCGACTTGAAGTGCGTGATCTGCACGGGCAGACCCCCGTCAGGTCAGCGTCAGCGTGTAGGTGACGTTGAGCGTGTCGCCGGAGATGACCGCGCGCGAACCGCCGGAGAAGGTGCCGGAGGAGAGCAGGATCGCGGTCGCCGCCGTGTCGCTCTTGGTCGTGACGCCGGCGGCACCGAGCGCCATGAAGCACCCGGTGATGGTGGCCGAGCCGTTGATGTTGAAGGCCACCGCGGCGCTCGTCGCCTTGGCGCCGGCGGAGGCCGCCGAGAAGGACGGCGTGGGCCGGTTGGGGTTCGAATAGACGACGCTCTCGACCTGCGGCGACGGCGTCGCATAGGTCGACGAGGCGTTGCCCACCGTGGTGTGCAGCCCCATGGCGATGGCCGCGTAGGCGGCGCCAAGCCCGAGGAACTTGTCGAGCATGGCGTTCTTGCCCTCGGTCGTCACCACGTTCCACGCGATGTCCGACCACTTCAGCTCGCCATCCTCGCCGATGCACTCGACGGTGTAGTAGCCCAGCACCGTGAGCCGGTCGTCGATCCCGCCCCGGGCCACCAGCGCGGCCGAGGAGAGGTCGTTCACGAAGGTGTTCTCGCCCTGCATGATCAGTCTCCGAGGCTGGCGATGGCGGACTTCAGGGCGGCGAGCTTGGCCTCATAGGAGGCGCGAACCTCCTCGGCCGCCAGCACCGCGTCCTTGGCGGCAGCGGCGGCCTTGATAGCCTCCGTCTCTCGGCGCTTGGCGGCGGTGTTGAGCTTCTTCGTCTCGGCGGCGGCATCGGCCGCCTCCTGCACGATCTGCTCGGCCGCGGCCCGGGCATCAGCGAGGATGCGCTTGGCGTCCTCGCCGGTCTGGAACTGGTCGGCCGTGGCGGCCTCGCGGGCCTTGCGGGCCTCCTCCAGCATCTGGCCGGCCTTGGCCTGCGCTTCCTCAAGGATCGCCTTCTTCTGCGCCTTGGCGTCGTCGGTGGCGGCCTTGGCCTCCGCCAACGCGGTGGCGGCCTCGGCCTGCGCCACAGCCGCGGCCTTGCCGAGGTTGAGGTCGGCCAGAGCGCGCTCCATGGAGGTCTTGGCCTGCGCCAGCTCCTCCATGCGGGTGACGAAGTTGCTGCCGCCCGCGAGGGCGACCGCAGCGTCGGGGTCGGGCATGATCGCGGACACGCTCATGGTTACGTCCTCACACCCTGCATGATGGTCATGGTGACGGTGCCCGTGGACGCGGCGACGTTCAGCCGGATGCCGCGCACCGGGAAGGCATAGTTGCCGTCCGCGTTGGCGGTCTTGCCGGTGAGGCCGGTGTTCGCGATCCACGTCGCCGTGGCGGGATTGAAGGTGGGAGAGAAAACGTCGTCGAACGTGTGCTCGACCGTGTAGGTCGCCGTCGCCGAGATCTTGCATCCGACGCCCACATTGAAGGGCGAGATGCCGTAGTCAGGGACGATGACCGCCGACGTTCCCGCCCCCGAGACGGTGACACTGGTGGGCTGCATGAGCCGCTCCTGTCAGGTGGGGAGAAGGGGATGGGGAGGGACAGCGCCCTCCCCCGTCGGATTACGCGGGGGTCACGCCGATGGCGCCGACCGTGGTCGCGTTGGGGCCGACCGCGAGGGCCGGGAGGGCGAGCACCATGACGAGGCGCTTGGAGCCGTCCGCGGCGCTCGACGGCAGGTAGGTGCCGCGCACGTCACCGAGGGCCGAGGTGTTCGGGTCGGTGGTGACGGCGGCCACGAAGGTGCCGGCGTCGCGGGCGAGCGCGCTGTTCCAGCCCACATGCGCGATGTAGGCGGCGTTGGTGACGCGGTAGGGCAGGCCGATGGCGTCGCGCGAGCCGACCGAGATGTTGCCCGCCAGCGTCGCCGACACGCGCACACCCGTGACCGTCTTGAAGGCCTTCAGGAAGTTCACGATGGTGGTGCCGTTGAGGGTGCGGGCCTCGGTCTGGGTGCGCCCGTAGAAGTCCGTGCCGGTGACGGTCACGGTCTGGGTCGTGTCGCCGGCGTTGGTGCCGATCATCGACAGGGCCCGGCAGACATCGAGGGTCGCCACGCCGCCGGAAGCGGAGGCGCCGTTGATGGTCAGGGGGTTGTTCGCGCCGGTGCTCGCCTGCACCGCGCAGACGGCGGTGGCCGACAGCGTCGCCGGGACGACATCGAACACGTAGACGCGGCCGAGCGGGCCGACGCCACGGTCGGGAACGGAAGGGTTGCCGGCGCCCTGATTGGAGGCCTGCGGGCCGATGGCCGGGCCGAGGAAGAGGTCGTCGCTGAACTGCGGCATGATCGTCTCCTTGAAGAGCTAGATCGGTTGTCAGATAAAGAAAAAGGGCGGCCCATGAAGGCCGCCCCTTTGGGACGTTCGATGGTCGTGGGTCGGGCTAGTCGCCCTTCCCTTTCTGGCGCGCCGCCATCATGCGCGCTCTGAACTCTGGGTCGGCCCACTGGGTCTTGAGCAGCCTCGCCTTCTCTGCCCTCACCTCGGGGGTGTTGTAGGCCTTGGCGAAGGCCGCCGCCTCCTGCCGTCGCTCTGGATCGGCGTAGTAGGCCTTCGATTTCTCGCTGACCTTGGCGCGGTGCTCCGGGGACTGCTTGCCGGCCTTGATGGCGGCTCGCATCTCGTCCGGCTTCTTGGCCCACATGGCCTTGGACGCCGCTGAGCGGCGGGTCTTCTCTGCCGGAGCAGCGAGGGCCGGGAGCATGTTTGGCCGGTTCCCATTCTGGACCTCCCAAGTGGCCCAGCGCAGGTTTCCCGGTTCGTAGTGCCCATTGGCGTCGATGCGGTCGAGCGTGTGCTTCTTGCCGGGCTTGGGCCCGATCTCACGCTCGATGTCAGCCACGAACTGCCAGAAGGCCTTGACCCACGGCTCGTGCATCGTGATGCCGCGCCCGCCGTACAACCGGTAGTTGGCTGCCGAAGGATTGAAGCACCGCTGCTTGATGCCGGCATAGGTCAGGTAGAGGGGGTGATCGACAACTCGCATGGTCATCTCCTTTCTGGGAGGCAACCTAGAGTTGGCATATGACTGTGTCAATCACCTATCATGCGCAGTGTGAAGTGCTTTGCGGCCCGGCGTTTCCTTGTATCGGATCGTCGGGCCGCTAACTTGTTGATTTCGTTACGAAATCATACTCCGGGTGTCCCGTACACCGCCCTCGGATCGGTCCAACCAAACGCATAGCGTTCCGTGGCCTTGTACCTCATGCTGTCCGTATCAAAGTCACCTTCCATCGACTTCTGGAGCTTGCGGCGGGACATGAACTTCATGCCCTCCTGAGCGTCCGTCTGGATCCACCACGCGGTCGACGACGTGAGGCGCGACACGGTGATGGACTTGTCGACGAGGCCGGCGCTGACGACGGGGTTGACGTCGTTGTTCGCCGAGCCGGTGCGCAGCACGCTCTTCAGCAGCACCTCGGCCTGCAGCATGTTCGCCGGGGCCACGATGAGCTTCTTGGGGGTGATGCGGATCTTCTTGCCGTTGGAGTCCGTCGCGCCGCGGATCTGGATGAGCAGCTGCTCCAGCGAGGACTGGGACAGGTTCGCATCCGTGGTGAGGCGGTTGGACCACGTGCCGTTGCGCGCCAGATGGCTCGCGCTGATCAGCGACACGTTGTCGCCGCCAGTGTACGAGCCATTGAACGAGCGGTTCAGGATGTTGGCGGCCAGCGTCTCCTTCGTCTCGACCATCGACTGGGCGAGGTGGCGGGAGAACAGGGTGCCGAGGCGGATGTGGTCGCCGTCTTCCACGAGCACCTTGGTCAGCGCGAACGCCAGCCCGTACACCTTGTAGATGTAGCGAGCCGTGTAGAGCTGACCGCCGCTGTCGTAGGTGACCGGCTGTCCGTCGGGCAGCTCAGGCGCCGAGCCCATCCCGAAGAGCACCGGCTCCTCGTGGACGTTGCGCGGGATGCCCGTCCGCTCGTCGAAATACTGGGACCACTCGTCGGACCGCTGGTCGTAGACACCGTCGAAGCTCTCGTTGAGGATCGGTTCGACGATGGCGCGGAAGTCGGTAGAGCGCATCGGAAGTGCCATTGCTCAGCCCTCCCCTTACACGCCGCTGTAGGCGGCGGCGAGCTGATGCTCGGCGATCTTGACGCGGACGATCGTGTAGCTGTCGCCAGCCACGTTGTCCGGGTAGACCGGGATGCCAATCACCTGCAGCGTCGCCTGCGCGGCCGCGGTGGTGGCGGTGATCGTCGTCGCCGAGAAGCCCGTGGTGGACGACCCGGAGGCGGCGTTGGTGATGTCGCCGGACTCACCGATCTTGCTCGTCGCGATCGAACCGTCCGCCTGAATTTCGTACAGGGTGGTCGGGTCGGAGGTGACGTAGCAGATGATGTCCGTGGCACCGGTCTCACCGGTCCAGAAGGGGGAGACCTTCCGGCTTCCGAGAGCGTTCGTGTACTCGCACCCCATGAAGGAGCCGAGCAGGAAGTCGCCAGCGGCGGCAGCGCGAACGGTGCCGTCGGTGTGCAGCTTGCAGGCCGCCTGATTGTAGATGGCGGTCGTGTAGGCCGGGTCGATGCTGTACTGCATCGTGCGCACGGTGCCGCTCTGGTTGAGCACCGGCTTCAGGCCGAAGGGAGCGCTGGTCGAAGACATGCGCTTGAGCCTCCAGAATTAAGGGGTGTGTCCCGGCGTCCCGGCGTTCACTCGAACGCGGGCCGCGGAGCGGGCTTCCGAAGCGCAGTCATGCCGTCGCCCTCGAACAGCTGGACCCGCTCATCGCCGCCCGAGGAAGCCTCGGACAGCCTGTCGCGGATCATGTCCGCCACCTCCGCCATCCGCTGTTCCTCGGCGCGCGGCGCGTCATGGTGGACGGCCTTCATGAAGCGCTGGTAGAGGTCGTTGCGGATCTTGCAAGCGAGCATTTCCTGCACACTGATGAAGCCGGCGAACTCACCGGACTTCTGCGAGTGATGCGTCCACCCGGGGACATCCTCGGCCTTGATGGGCTCGTAGCCCATCTGGAAGCGCCTCTGGATGCTGTCCCCCGGATGCGTCGTGCTCAGCCAACAGACGTGGTAGCCCGGGATCTCCGGGATGTTGGGCAGGATCGCTTCGTGGAAGCTCTGCTGGAACATCGCGACACGCTGTTCGTCGCTCAGTTCAACCCGCTCGGCCACATCGCGATCTTCCATCGCTCGGTCGCGGCGTGCGGCATCAGCAGTGTGTTTCAGTCGATCGGAACTCATCTTCGTTTCTCCTACGGCGCCTGCTCGGCGCCCTCGCCTTCGCGCTTGCTCAGCGCGTCTGGTTCTGGAGGCGGAAGTGGTCCGCCAGCACCTTGTTGCGTCGCTTCGGATCGTCCCAGACGCCGGCCTCCTCCATGGCGGCCCGCATCTGCGGCGAGATCCTCACTTGCTTGCGACCGGGGGAAGGTGCCTCCCCGCGGTCCCCGACCGCCGGGCCCTTGCGCTCGCCCACCTTGAAGCGGTGGGGCAGGCGCTCGCGGGCCCGGTCGGTAAGCTCGTCCCAGTAGTCCGAGGTGCGGGGGTCGAAGCCCTCCGAGGCCACCTCGGCGTCAATCTGGCGAATGGTGTCGGTGTCCTGCTCGGAGCCCTTGGCGTTGTACCAAGAGTGCCGGGAGGCCCAGCTCGTGGCGCGGCGCACCAGCTCGGGGTCGGGCTGCTGCTGCGGCTGCTGCTGGACGGCACCGCCGTTGCGCAGCTGGCGCACCTGCGGGGCCAGCGACCGGGCGGCGGCCAGAGCCTCGTCCCGGTAGCGCATGGCCTCGACGTGCTTGGCGCCGTCGCCGGCCTCCACCGCCTGCTGCATGATCTGCTCGGCGCGCCGGACGTGGTCCGTGGCCTCGCGATACTGCTGCTCGACCGTGGTGGCCGCGTTGCGACCGACCTGCTGCTCCAGCTGCTGCAGGCGCTGGCTCAGGGTGCCGACGGTGGCCTCCAGCGCGTTGACGTATTCCTTGCGCCGGATGCGGTTGAGGCGGCGCTGCTCGCGCCGCTGCTCGGGCGTCAGCTTGCCGTTGGGCTGGCTGTCGCCCTCGTCGTCATCGCCGCCGTGCTCGGCACGCTGGTCGGACTCCAGACGGTCGTTGCCGGCCTGCGCCGGGGGATCCTGCCGCTGCTGCACGTCGCCGATGGGCATCAGCCCATCGCCATCACCCGCGTCGCCGAGGCTCTCGTCGATGATGACCTCGAACTCGTCGTCCTGAGCGCCTGCGGCGCCCTTGGTGTTGGGTGCTGCGCTCATAGGTACGCCTTAATGGCCAATGGATCGCCGACGACGATCCCGATGACGTTGTGGTCGTCGAAGAGCCCGAAGGTGATCTCGTCACCCTCCACGCTCCCCGGGACCGGGACGACCCAGCGGTCTCCGCCGAATTTCGAGATGCGGACGAAGTCACCGACCTCGCACCACGCGCCCTCGTGCCACAGAGCGCCCGTGTCCCGGTGCCGGAAGGCCAGCGGCCCCAGCGCCACGATCTGGGCGGTCTGCGTGTTGTACTTCTCGGTGTCCCGGGTGTCTTCGGGGATGAAGATGCCGGCCTTCGTCTGCTTCATGGGTCGCCGAAACTGGACGAGCACCCGCGAGCCGGCCGGGCTGATGCCCGGGTCGACCTTCGGGAACGCGAACGCAATGTCGGGATCAGTCGCCAGTACCGAAGCGCGCGGCATCGTCACGGCTGCTTTCGCCATGTTCGATGACCTCTGTGCTTTCTCGGACAATGTTTCGCAGGATATCGCGCGCCTGCTGCAGCCCGGCATAGAAGCCGGACACCCGCCCATATTCATAGGCGTCGCGCTGCTGCGGGGCGCTGAGCGCCCCATCAGCAAATTCCCTCATGTCTACGGTCAGGCGATGGATCGCCTTGGCCAGCAGGTCAACCGACACTCAGCAGACCTTGCCGCCCTTCTTCATGCCGACCGAGGCGCCCTTGCGGACCACCGGGCCGGCCGCGGCCATCTGCTTGCCCTGAGCGACCGGCTGCGCCTTGGTCGGGGGCTTCTGTCCCTTGTTCGCCATCATGGCCTCACGGGTTGGGGGGCGCCCCAGCGGGCGGCCCGGATTGCTTCAACATGCTCGGGCGAGAGAGTTCGCCCCTTCCGCATGGCAGAGAGCTTCGCCCGGGTTTCCGGCGAGGCCTTCCTGCCCTTGAGGGATGCCGCGATCTTGGCCCGCTGCTCCGCCGACTTGGGTACACCCTTGGACCAGCCCGTCTTCCCGGTGAGCGACGCCGCAATCTTTGCGCGCCACTCTTCCGACTTCTGAACATGCCGGTTGTTGCCCGGGCGTCCGCGCTTGGCCGCCGCCATCTTCTCGCGTTGCTCTGCGGTGGGCACCCAGCCCGAGAACCCATAGGGAGCCGACCGCCTATTGCAGAGACTGAGGCCAGCCTGCGTGGCTTCCTCGATCATCTCGTGCTCGCGGTCGTAGGCTTGCCGCTCCGTGTCGAACCGCTCGACGATCTCGGTCAGGGGCTCAAGACCAGCAGCGCGGATCTCGCCGACGCGGCTCGCGAACACTGGGTTGCGAGCCACCTTCGACTTGATGCGCGTCGCCCGATCACCGCACCCCTTGCCGAAATAGAAGGGGGCGCCCGACCGCGGGTCGATGTGCCTGTAGACGTACCAGCTCATGGGTTCGGGTTCACCCCTGTCCCCGTACTCACCGCGACCTTCTCGCCCTTGAGCTTCGCCTCCTTCAGCTTCGCGGTGCGATCCGCATCGGCCTGCTCGGTGGCGTGCTCGCGTTCGGTCTGCGACTGCACGGCGGAGTACATGCGGTCGATCTGGCCCTGCTCGGCGGCGTGCTGCCGCTCCGCGTCGCCCGTCTCGCGCTGGAACTGGCGATCCGCCTCCCCGATCTGGGTGGCGTGCTGCCGATCCTTGTCCGCCTCGGCCGCGGCGAAAGCCTTGTCTGCGACGAAGCGCTGGGCCTCGTCCTGACGGCTCTGCTGGGCCTGCTGCTGGTCGAAGGCCATCTGGTCCTGCCGCGCCTCCCGGTTGCTGTCGATCTCCATGGTGGCGATCGTGAGAGCCGTCCGGTTGTCGTCGGTGTTGGTCTTGACCTTGACCATGTTGTTCTGCTCGGCCGTGGCCCGCTTGGTCTCCTCGACCTGCTGGTCCTTGGCCACCTGCGCGGCCCGGTCGGCGTCGCGCTGGCGGTCTTCCATCTGCGAGCGCTGCTGCTCCCACTGGAACCGCTGCGCGTCGAGCTGGGCCTTCTGGCCGTCGAGCTGGGCCTTCATCTGGTCCAGCTGCGACTTCATCTGGTCGGCCTGCGCCTTGCGCTGGACCTCCTGAACCTGCGCTTGCGCCGCCATCATGGCCGCCTGCGTCGGGTCGCCCTGCTGCGGCGGGGCGAACTGCTTCGCCACCTGCATCGCCTGCTGAATGATCGGCGGCAGCGCCTGCAGCTCCTGCCCGGCGATCTGGTTCATCAGCGGCGAGGCCGCGGCCAGCATCCGGTCGAACTCCTGCCCGACCTCGTCGTCGTCGTTGTCCATCAGCTGGGTCACGTCGACTCCGGCCGTCTGGCTGGTCAGCTTCACGAAGCTGTCCACGTACCAGTAGGCGATGTGGTCCTTGATGTGGTTCAGCATCCCCTGCAGGAAGACCGGCGCGATCAGCGGGTTCATGCCGAACAGCGGGTTCATCATGAAGTCGATGTGAACCTGCAGGTGCGCCAGATGGTCCTGATTGGGGAAGGCGATGATGGGCCGACCCATCGACGCCGCCACGTTCTCGTTGACCGCATTCAGCTTCTGCGGCTCCGGCTTGGGGAGCAGAAGATCCTTGGCGTTCGGGATCTTCGTGCGCTCCAGCAGGAGCTCCTCGACCTTGCGCAGGTCGTAGATCATCGGCAGCTGCGCAGCGCGGTCAGCCACCATCTGGACCTGCGCCATGCGCTGGGTCTCAGAGAAGATGTTCGGGTCCGACACCGGGGCGACATCCATCGGCCCTTCGTAGTCGTCCCGGTGCGCGAGCAGCTCGCCCGCGTCGTCGAAGAGATCGTGCTCTTCCAGATAGGTCCGGTTGAGCCGGTGGAGGATCTCCAGCGTCTCAGCCATCGCGTGGTGCAGGCGGGCGTGGATCTCCGAGAAGACCACCATGCCCTGCTCGATCAGCGCGACCGTCGTGCCCACCGGCTGGTTGGCCGGCTGGTCGGCGAGCTTCTCGAACGTCGTCTGCACGACGCCCTTGCCGGCCTCGACGAGGAACCCGAGGAGCTGGAACAGCACCGCGTTCGGGCCCTCGTAGGGCAGATGCATGTACGTCTGCCGGATGTCGACGGCGTTCGGCGTGCCCTTCAGCTCCGCCACCTGCCCCGGCTGCACCGAGACGTTCTGTCCGCCCTGATCGCCGCCCTTCAGCTTCACCCCGGACGGGCTGTTCTGCAGGAAGGCGCTGTCGAGCAGCGCGCGCATGGCGCCGGTGGCCGCCCCGGACAGGCCGCCGATCATGTGCGTCATCCCGATGGGATAGGCGCCACGCCACGGCACGAAGGGCCACTCGACGATCCACGGCAGCTCCTCGCGGAGCTCGTCGTCAGGATCCCAGTTGCGGTAGACCGAGAGGACCGTGCTGGTCTCCTCGTCGATCGACACCACGTAGGGCGCCAGCTCGCCGCCGGCCTCCTTGTCGCTGTCGATGCGCAGGTGCAGGTAGACCTCGTGGACCACCCGCAGCCCGTCATCGAGCGGCGAGGAGGACGACCGGCCTTCGATCTTGTCGTTGGCCTGCGACGCCGCCGAGCTGTCCGGCATGCCCGAAACCGGCGGGATCGCATCCCGGTACATGCCCTCGTCGACCCTGCGGTCGAACTCCATCTGCGTCAGCAGCTGGCGATGGGTCTTGCGCTCCGCGGCCCTGAATGAGGTCGCCGCGAAGGGCAGGTAGACATCGTCGAAGGGGATGAAACTCGGCTTCGGGCGCTTCAGCCGACGGTTCCATACTAGCTTGAGATACTGGGCCCCTGCAAGAGGCACCTGCGAGAGCAGCTGCTCCAGCTCCGAGCGGAAGCCCTTCATCTGGCGGGTGACCTGCCAGTTCATGTGCTTCGCCTTGCGCTGGGCCTTGTCGACCTTCTGCTGCGTGGGCTTGCCGATGATCTGCTGCTTCACCGGACCACCGTCCGGGCCGCCCATCGGCCACAGCTCCTTCATGGCCCGGGCGGCGAAGTCGACGCACGCCTCGGTGAGCATCGGATGCACGACACGGGACGCGCCCTGAAACTGGGCGCCGCCCGGCGCGTCGTCGCCAAGGCCGGTGCGCCGGAGGCCCTCCGCGTACTGGTCGTCGCGCTCCTTGCGGTCCTCCTTGTCGCGCTCGACATCCTCGGAGACGCTCAGCCCGATCTGCTGGAGCTCGAACGACGGCAGGCTCTCGGCGAGGTTGGCGTAGAACTCGGGGTTCTCCTGCTCCTCCGTCTCGTCGTCGAACGAGACGATCGCGCCGCCGTCCTCGGTGTCCTCGATCGTGGGCTCCGGCCCCTCGCCGAACTCGTTCTCGTCCTCCTCACCGGGCGGAGCGAGCTTCAGGTTGTCGTTGGCCATGGATCACTCGTAGCTGAAGTAGCTGCGCATCGGGCGCATGCCATAGGTCTTCGGGTCGGCGTCCTCGCCCATGTACCGACGCCGCAGGTAGGCGAGGTAGGCGGCCGGGTCAGTCGGGGGCGTCGTCGAGGTGGCCGGCGTGGGCGCCGGGGCCGGGATCGGCGAGGAGGGCGCCGGGCTCAGGTACTGCGGGTCGCGGCTGTCGGCGCCAGCATTGCCGAAGGCCCTGTCGGACCCGTCGGCTGCTGTCTGGCTGTCCCAGCCGCCCGGGACACCCTGCGCCATCACACCGCCCACGCTGGGGCCGCCGAAGAGCCGCGACAGGCCGTTGAGCTGGCCGAAGATCGGCACGCCGATGCCGAGCACCCCGTCCACGACCTTGCCCATGGTGAGCGGGTCGACAGGGTAGGTGTAGCCGGTAACGGGGTCGTAGACGCTGCGGGTGAGCGGGTCGATGTCGCGCCGGTTGGCCGTGGCGCCCATGGCGGCGGCGATGCGCTCGTTCATGGTAAGCGAGCGCGGGGCCGCTGCGGGGCCGTCGTCGGTCAGGTCGGCGGGGCGCTCGGGCGGCAGCGGGGCCGGCTCGGGCAACGTCGCCACCTCGATCGGCTTGCCCTCGAACGCGGGCGCAGGCGCGCCTTTGCTGGGCGAGCGCTCGCCATAGCCAACAGCCGGGCCAGAGAAGCCGTAGTCCTCGACGGCGCGGCCAGCGATCGTGCTCCCGGGCGCCGTAGGCGGCCCAATGTACTCATGGACCGTGGGCTGGCCGAAAACGCCGGGCATGGCCTGCTGCGCCATGTCCTGCGCCACGAAGGACGGCAGGCCCGACGGCGTGGCGCCCAGCATCCCACCCATCGGGCTGATGCTGCCCATGGCCGGGCCGAATGCCGGGGTGCCGGCGGCTCCGAAGGGCGAGAAGCCGAGACCGTAGCCGATCGAGTTGGGCTCGTAGAAGTCGCGCCCGTAGCCCGGCTTGGTGGACGGCGTCTCCGCCGAGGCCTTCATCTGCGCCCCGATGACGTCGGGAAGGCTGGTGTCGGGCGCATAGCCCAGAAACTCGTCGGCGAGCGACGATGTGCGCGTAGAGACATCGTTGACCGGGGACGAAAAAACGTTCGCCGGGCGATCATTGGCAAAGCGATCCTGAAACTCGCGGGCATACCCCATGGCGGCCCGACCCCCGCCGACGGAGTTGATCGGCGTGCCCCAACCATTCCAGTTTTCGGCACGCTCGTAGGCGTTCATCGCCCGCATGCCTTCTTGCAGGTTCCGAGCGCCCGTGACGGCGTCTGCGAAGCGGCTGAAGTCGCGCTGGTTGTTGAAGTCGACCCCGATCTCGACCGTCTTGGGGCTCATGGTCTGGACGGCGTAGTCCAGATCCTTGCGCAGGTTGCCGTAGCTTGGGTTCTGGTCCGCCCGGAAATCGAGAAGGTTGGCCTTGCGCTCGCCGAGCGTCTGCATCAGGCCGGTGGCACCAATGTGGTTCACCTGATCCTTCTTTGCCCCCGAGAGCAGATCCGGCGCCTCCAGCTTGAACCGCCCAAGCATCGCGTCGAGGAAGGCGCTGGTGGGCGGCCGGCCGTAGGTCTCGGTCAGACGGTCCCGCATGTACTCGCGGGCGAACTGCTCGCGCGCCTGTGCGGTCGACATCGTCGGGCCCATGCGGCCCAGCTCGCTGAAGCGCCCTTCCATCGGGGGCATGCCGGTGTCGTCGGCCAGAACGGGGTCCGGCAGCGAGCCGATCAGGGAGGCGCCGCCAACCTGTCCGCCATAGCCGGTCGACTGCGCGCCGGATGGGCTGAAGCCTCCCGTGTAGTTGTAGCCGGTGGGGCTGTCGTCGCGCACGTTGCCGCCATAGGCACCCGGCGCAGTCCCTGCCGGGTTCCCGACGTAGGCGGTGGTCGGAGACATGCCCGGGCCCCAGTTGGCTCCCTGCGGGCCGTTCAGGCCGAAGCCGCCGTACTGGCGATCTCCCAGCGCAGCGGCAAGGTCGTCCTGCGGCCGGTCGAGGCGGTCCATGAAGTTGAAGCTCGACGGAATCCTGTCGTCGCCATAGACGTCGGACAGGCCCTGCGCTCGCCGGCTTTCCCGGTCCTGCTCGCGCGGGTCGATGTCGAAACCGAGGCCCATGGGGGCGGCCATGTCGGCCATGGTCTGCATGCCGCCCGTCGGCACGGTGCCCGGGATCGTCTGCTCGGGCGCGACATACTCGGCAGGCACGGGCCCGGCGAAGCTCGTCTGCGGGGGCGTGAAATCGACCTGCATGCTCGCCAGCGGGCTGGGGCTGAATAGGTCGAAGCCAAGGCCGAAAGTCATGGCCTCGCTGGCGTCGGAGGTCGGGTCGTTCCCGCCGTAGTAGCTGTCCGCCCAGTCGTTGTAGGATTGCTCGGTATTGAAGTTGATGTCGCCGGGGTTGTACTGGGCGGCCGGGTCGTTGGGATCGGTGATCACACCGCCGCCACCTCCGCCATAGTAATCGCTGGCCCAGTCGCTGTAGGACTGGTTGGCGTCGAAGGTGTTCTGCGAGCCGTTGTAGGCGTCGATGCCCTGCTGGGTCGATCCCTCGTAGCCGCCCCCGGGGCCGTCGTACTCGGCCTCGCCTCCATCAGCAAAGCCGCGCACCTCGGGGAGGCGCGGACGCGCCATGTCGCCCAAGGGCTGCTTCATGGCGACAAGACGATCGAAGCCGGGCAGGAAGTACCGATCTCGCACATCCACCTCGTCACCGTAGGCCTCATCCATGCGCTCGCGCGCTTCGTCTTTCGCCTGCGCCAGACCGCCACGGGCCATGCGCTCCTGCGGCTGGTCGAGCGTCGACAGCGCGCCGCCGGCCACCACCGGGGCGCCGACGAACAGCGGCAGGCCCTGCGCCAGCTGCTCCTTCATGCGGGGGGTGAGACGGAGCATGGGCAGCTGGGGGATCTCCCCTCCTCTGGGCCAGTGGTTGGCCTGCACGTAGTCTTCCGCCTCGTCGAGGGTGGGGAACTCGCGGCTGCTGACGGGCTCGCGCCCGAAGCCCTGCTGGTCGCCGTAGTCGAGGACGAGGCGACTGTCTTGGCTCATGTCGCCGTGGTCGATGCCCAGCCGGCGACCGGCCGGCATGCTCTCGAACTTCGCCTCGGGGTCGAGCTTGCGGGCCAGAGACATCAGGCGATCGGGGACCATGCGGTCGTAGAAGGCACGCATGCCATCCCCGCCCCACGTCATGTCCTCGGGGGTCAATCTCTGGAAAAAGCCGCTGTTCATTTCGGGGGACAGCAAGCGTGCAGCGTTGTCTCTGCCAATCACGCCCGGCAGTGCGCTGGGCTCGTACTGGCCGATGTGCAGCGTGGCCCCTTCGGGATCAAGGATCTCAAGCTGCTGCGCTCTCGGGTTGTAGCTGATCTCCCCGACCCGATCCGCAAGATTGGGGTAGCGCCTGATCTGCTCTTCGCCCGGCGTCAGGGCCACAGCGTCGTAGCCCTCCTGCTGGGCGCGCAGCAGGGCGCGCTTCAGCGTCAGGTCGGTCCAGTCCTTGGTGTCGGTGACGAAGGGGGCGGGGTTGACCCCGCCTGCGCGGGCGGCCTTTTGGGCCGCGACTAGCTCGTCGTTCATGCGGCTGTAGCGGTCGTTTACCGCGTGCATCGCGTCGGTCAGGCGCATGTATTCCGGGTCGGCCCGCATGCGCGCCTGTCGGGCGGCAAGCTGATCCGATGTCGAAGTGTCCCACCCCTCGATGTCGTTCCAGTTGTCGTTGGGGTGGTTCTTCTGGACGTAGTCGCGTTGCGCTTCGAAGGCGGCTTTGCGCTCGGCTACAAGCTTGCGAAACTCGGGCAGCATCGCGTCGGCCCGCTTCTGCGCCTCGGGGTTGCGGAATCCCTGATCGCGCCCGGCCTGCCCCCAGTCGGACTGCACCTCGTCGATGTGCAGGACGCGCTCGCCGTTCGGACCCATGCGGTCCTTGGTGCGGTAGTGGGAGACGATGTCGGGCTCGTCCCAGTGGGAGCTGCGGAACCGGGGAGACGCGCGGACCTCGTCCACCATAAAGGGGCCAGCAAGATCAGGGTTCGCGTTGCCCCTCCGCATCGAGGCTTCCGCATCCTCGCGGGTCGAATACTCGACAGGGCTCCTCTCGCCAAACCTGTTTCGAAGAGAGAAGCCCCGCACGGGCGGCGGCAGCTGCAGCTTCGCCTCGGTGTAGTTGGCGCCGCCCGGGAGGGTGTACTGGTCGAATTTGGTGGCGTCGCCGCCATCCATGATCTGGTCGGTCAGCGCCTGACGCTGGCGCTGAAGGTTCGTGTGCTGGCGGTAGAGATCCATCGCCTGCTGGCTCTGGGCCGTCTCGCGCGGGTTCGGCGAGCTCTCCACGAAGTCGGTGTAGGCCCGGTAGGCGGCGTTCGACTGCTCCGTCAGCTCGTCACGCTGGCGCTTCAGAGCCTCCGTGTCGACCTTGCGCCCGGTCGGCTCCGCCAGCTTCAGCCGGTTGTCGGTCAGGAACTTGACCACGTCGTCCTTGGCGAGCTGCGCGTTGGGCTTCTCGCCCAGCATGTTGGTGAAGCCCGTGGCCTCCAGCTCCGCCGGCTTCACGCCCTGCTTCTTCAGCACGTTCATCCACTGCTGTGGCGTGCCGGACTTCATCTTGGCGCCCTTGGCCTCCTCCAGCGCCTTGCTGAAGAAGCCGAGCTCGTCGAGAGCCCGGGCGGCGGTCTCAAGGGCTCCGGCCATCAGCGGGCTCCCAGTTCACGGGCGTAGGCCATCAGGCGGGCCCGGTCGTCCATCTGCGGGACCACGGAGCGCACCCGGGCGTTCATGTCGCGCACGCGCTGCGCCATCTCGTCGATCGGCGGGTGGAGGTACAGCTCGGCCTCGGGGATGTCCGAGGACTGCCACGGCGGCGTCTTGCGACGGAGCTCGTCGTCCCAGCCCAGACGGGTCTCGACGTTGCGCGCCTCGGCCTCGCCGGCCGAGCGCTGGTAGAGCATGTGCGAGATCCCGGGCCCGTACTTGGGATCCTTGAACTTCTGCAGCATGTCCTGCGCCGTCTTCAGCGCGTCGAGCTCCTTGGCCGTCATGCCGGCGGCGCCCACCTGCTGATACTTCTGGTAGAGCTTCAGCTGCTCGTCCCGCCATGGCAGCTGGCTGTAGGCGGAGAGGAGATCAGGGGCTCCGCCCGGGGCGAAGCCCTCCAGCCCCTGAATGGCGTGCTGGGTCTCGTGGCCGATCACGCCCAGCGGGCTGTTGGTGTGGGGGGAGATGACGATGCGGTTCTGCCGAGGGTCAAAGTAGCCGCCCCACCCGGGCTCCAGCTCCTCCATGCCGACCTCGACGTTCTTCAGCTCGGGGTACTGGCGAAAGAGCTCGGGGTGGTCCCATGCCCGGTCGAGGCTCGTGACATCGCCCGGGCGCATGATGCGCATGCGGGCGTTGCTGTCGTCGATCTCCCAGCGCGGCTTGCCGTCCTTGCCGATGTAGACGCCCTCGTCCTCCCAGACGTGGCCGCGGTAGCGCTGGCGGCCCAGCGCGTCCTCCGCGGCCTTCAGGCGGCCCATGGGGGCGAAGCGAGCCTTGCCGAAGCCCAGCAGCATCGCGTTGGCGTCGGAGGGCATCATGGCCGCCCCAGCCACGCCGACGGCCTTGGCGGCTCTCCCGGGCGTGCCCAGAGCCCCGAGGCCGGCCTGCAGGGGGTCGCCACTGGCGAAGCCCTCTGCGAAGTCGCTGGCGGCTGCGGCGGGCGCTGCGGGGGTCATGTAGAGCGGGAGGGTCTTGAGGCCGTACAGCGTGCTCAGGGCGCCGCTGGCAGGGCCTGCCACGTCGTAGGGCGCGTCGCCGGCACCGACCTTGCCGAAGTAGCCCGTGTCGACCTGCACGGGCCGGCGGGGCTTGTCGCCGATGTGGGTCATCGACTGGATGTCGGCCGGCTGCTTGGCGACCTTGTCCCGGCGCTTCTCGTAGGCCTCGATGTCGGCATCAGCCAGTGCCGAGGCCCGAGCCGCAGCCTGCGCTTGGGCGATTGCGCGCTCTTCGGCGGCGACCTGCGCCCGGCGCTTCTCGTAGACGTCGCCGCCCTCGACCACGCCGCCGTCGACGAAACGGAGGGCGCCTTGCTGTCGCGCAGGGGTCCGCATCGCGGAGCGGTGGCTCGCGGTCACATGGCGCATCTCTGGGTCTAAAAAATGAAAAAGCCCCGGGCGATGCCGGAGCTCTGGACGGTTCACAATAGCATCGGCCTCACGGGCCCGGCAAGTGTCAGTCGAGGAAGAAGCGGTAGCGCGCGCCGCTCCGCGTCTCGGCAAGGACGCTGGCTTCGTAGACCTGAATGATCCAGAAGCCGTCAGCCTCCAGCCCCGCGATGAGCAGCTCCATCTTCATTCGCCGTCGTCCGCCACGAAGGCGCGCCGCTACGCCACGACAGAGAGGGCCACCGGGCGGCGCTGGCTCCCCAGTCCGCCGCCCGGCACTACTCAGACCGCCTCGACCTCGTGGATCCACCGGATGATCCCCTCCGAGAAGCCGTCAAGGTGCGTCCAGCGCGGGCCGTAGCCGACCCCATTGCGAGCCGAAGCCACATTCACGATGTACGCCCTTTTCGCGACCGGGTCGGGGACGCGATCATGGCTTTGTTCATCTGTCACCACGATCAGGCGATCGTGCGGCACGTTGGCGTTGATGTGCGCCACCGCCGCGCCGAGCGCCGTTCCGCTGTGCGGCTGCGACCTGATCACCGCATCCACACCCGCCATGCCCCGGCGCGCCGGCACCTCGACCACGCGGTCGGAGAACGAGAAGACGCGCAGGTAGTCCGATCGGATCACCGAGGCCAGAGCCGCGGCTGCATCCGAACGCTGCATGTCGCTCTTCCTCGACATCGAGGTGAACATCGAGCCTGACACGTCGACCAGCACGACCGTCCGGCCCGACAGCGGCCGGCTCTCGCCGATGGCCGCCAGCAGCGCCTGATCGATCGGGTGCTCCATCTCCACGCACGCCCGGGCCGCCGCCACGTAGCGGAACGGCAGGACGCGCGCCGAGCCCACACGGGCGAGGATGGCCGTGCGCAGGAGCTCCCGGTCGACGCCGGCCTGCACCATGTTGCGCACGTTGCGCAGCAGGGCGAGGTAGCCCAGCTTGCCCTCGCGGATCAGCCGCTCGAACGTCTCGCGCTTGTCGGCGCCGCCCGAGAGGTTGACCTCCCAAGTGTCCGCGGACTCCAGCGTGCCGGCGATGAGCTTCTCCCACAGGGCCTTGCGCTCGTCGGAATCCGGCTTCGCGTGGCACAGGAAGAGCACGTCGCGCAGCTTCACCTTGCTGTCGCGGTTGTACTTGGACAGGGCGTAGCCGTCGAACTTCAGGAACGCCCGGGCCAGACCCTTCTTCAGCTGGGCCGAGAGCGGGCGCTTGCCGTTGCGCCAATACATGGCCACCAGCTCGGCGAGCTCGTCGGCACGCTGGATGGTCGCCACGATCGCGTCCTGCACGATCCGGTTGCCCCGGCCGCGCTCGATGAGCCCGCACAGCACCAGCAGCGGCGCGTGACGCAGGTGCATCACGTTGCGCGCCTCGATCGCCACGTCGGCGATCTGCTCGACGGTGATCGAGGGATCCTTGCACAGCTCGACGATGCGGTCGGCGATCTTCGCCCCGTCCTCGTAGAACTCGCTTTCGAACAACATGCACGACATCACGCTGCGCCGAAGCTGCTGATGCGCAGTCAAGCGGACAGCCGGAGCACCCTCATACGTCTGACCCTCATAACGGGTCGCCTTCACGTTCACTCGCATTGATCCCTCCATGCCTCGCCACGTTTGATTGCCGAGACGTGGCGATTGGAGACGCCGTAGTCGCGACCGATAGCGCGGGTGGTCCTCGTGTCCCGTCGGATCGCCACGACCTGCTCGGCCGTGAGCTTCGCCTTCGGGCTAGCTTCACCACGAGGCGGACGCATGCGCCCTTTGCTCGCGGCATCGGCCCCGTTGTCGGCGTGAGTGCCAAGGAACAGGTGGTCTGGGTTCACGCAGGCCGGCGCGTCGCACTTGTGGCAGACCTCGGTTCCCGCCGGGATCGGCCCATGCACCCACTCGGCGGACAGACGGTGCGCGTAGAGAACTTTCCTCCCGAGCCCGATCTGTCCGTAGCCCGCTTTGGACCGAGCGCCCAGCCAGAGCCAGCACCCATCGCCCTTGGCGACCTTTTCCCAGAACCTGTCCTTGAGCGGCCTCGCAGCCGGCATTGCCAGTCTCCGATCTCTGCGACGCCCCGGCAGGCGGGTGGCGGGATCAGGCGAAAGCGAGAGAGGCGACCGTTTAAGCCGCCCATCACGTTTGAAGCGACGAACTCGCCCTCTACGCCACGCCACCCGCTTGCCGGGGGCCGCCGCAGGGAGGACAGCAGGATCAAGCGACAAGGGCATCCTGTTTTGCCGAAGTAGCCCTCGTCTACGTCATGCTGTCCACCGTGCGGCGGTGCCCTTGCGGGCGAAACTGGTTGCAGGGGCGGGACTCGAACCCGCGGCCTACTGGTTATGAGCCAGCCGAGCTGCCGCTGCTCCACCCTGCAATGAGACGCGCGAGCGGAGGGCAGGAACAATCGACCATCGAGACAAGTGCTCTACCAACTGAGCTACCGACAGTTGCCTACCGGGATGGACTCGAACCACCGACCACTCGATTATAAATCGAAGTATCGACAGCCTTCGCCATGCCCTCCGCTCGCGCGGCGCACCCGGGGGATCAAACGGCAGCGGCGTCACCGCTGTTCAAGAGAAGTAACCGCTAACCTGCGCCACCCGTGTGCGCACCCTTCATGCCCGAGCCCGGGGGACAGGTCAAGCCCCGTTGGGCATTATCCCCATCGCTCGTTTTTGGTGGCCAGCAGCCAGATGGAGAGCCCGACGAGGAAGATGGAGGGCGGGAAGGCCGCGACGATCGCCGCCGCCAGCAGCAGCCCGAGCACGACGCCCACCCCGGTCAGGAAGCCCTCGAACCGGGTCGGCGGCGGATCCGGCGGTCCCAGCTTCGCCCGCAGCGCGCGGACGCCCTCGAAAAACGCCTCTCGGTCACTCATGGCACAACTCCCAGCCGGAGGCCCGGCCGGGAGAGAATAGGGAGTTGTCCCCAGTTTGTCTAGTTAGCCGATGATCGGCTGCTCGACCGGCACGCCGGCCCGCTGAGCTCGCCCGATCATGTCCGCCGTGCCAGTGTCGCCCGGGAAGGCGACGACGAGATCCGGCTTGCCCTCGTCCAGCATGCGCTGGTTGCGTGTGGGCCCTGCCGCCTTACCCCAGCGGGCCCAGTCGGCCTTGAACGTCTGCACCGGGATTCCGCGGGCCTCGGCCCAGCGTCGTGCCAGAGCATCAGCGCCCGACGCACCGCCCTCGATGAGGAGGGTGATGCGCCGGGCGTTGTCGACCTTGCGGAGCGCGGCGGCCAGCTCCTCGTAGTTGTCGAAGTCCCGGCCGCCGCACACCAAGACGCGCATCAGTCGAGCCCCAGCCTCTGGGCGTCCCGGGCCATCTCCTGCATGGCCCAGTCGTGCTTGCGCGCGGCCCGCTGCTCGGGCGTTGCCCGCACCCGGGCGAGGCGCTTCTGGTGGATCGCGCCGGCCCGCTTATCGCGCAGGCCGCGCCAGCCCCCCAGCGTATTCAGGTGCGCCTTGGCGGCCTGCTCCCACGCGCTCCAGCGCTGGGCGAAGTCCTCCATCTCCGGCGCGAAACGCTTGGCCATCTCCTCGACCTTCTTCAGGCGAGGGCTGTCCCAGCTGAACGGCTCGATGCTCTCGTAGCTCTTGCCGCGCAGGAAGGCATAGGCCAGCAGGCTGTGGCGCTGCTCGTCGCGCACCACCAGCCGGCGATGGGACTGGATGTCCCACCACGTCGCGTCGGTGCCCTTCGCCTTGCCCTTGCGGGCCAGCACCTTGGCCAGCTTGTGCTCCTGCCGGCGGATGATGACGGCCTCGGCCGACAGCGACAGGATCTTGATCTTCAGTTGCGTGCTCATGGTCTTTTCCCTTTCGATGAAGTCAAAACTCGTGACAAAGTCGTCAGGGCGGGCCGCGATTTCGATGTGTATCTTCGGATAGCTACCCATTCATCTGTCCCTCCCAATACTGGCGACCGCGGTGGGGATCGAACCCACGTCTTCCGGGTTTAGAGCCCGGCGTCTATCCGCTCGACCACGCGGTCATGAATTGCTCGGCGCGTTCCCGGCGCTCGCGCGCCGGCTCCGTGCCGCTCCACTGCTTCCACCGCACCCGCGGCCCGCGCTTCGGCTTCTCCATCGTGCGGCTCCACCGCTGGAGGGCGTGGCGCCCTCCGATGCGGACCTTCCGCGGGTGCTTGCGCAGCTTCACCGCTTGTCCCCCAGCGCCAGCGCATTCCAGACCGCCGCCTCGGTGACCTGCAGGCGCTTGGCGATGTCGACGGTGTCGAGCCCCTCGTACCAGAGGCGCAGCACTGGGCCCAGAGGAGCCGGGAACAACCGGGTCTTCTGGACCGCGTAGCGCAGCGCCCGCTGGCGATCGGAGGGCTCGACGCTCACGGACGCGCCGCCTTGGTCTTGGCCAGCGTGTCGTCGACCTTGCCCGCCTCGGCGCGGTCCTGCGCGTTGAAGGACATGCTCGCCGCCGCACCGGAGGCGTAGAGCTGCGTCTCGCGGCGCAGGATCTTGCTCGTCGAGCCGTCCTTCATGCCGCCCTTGCCCAGCGTCATGGTCGAGGCGTACTGCGTGCCGACGCCGGAGGCCTGCACGAAGGCCTCGAACTCCACGCCGAGGTGGACGACCTGCCAGCCGCGGGCGCGCTGCTGGTCGAGCATCGTCTTGGCGCCGTGCTTCGTGATCTCCCGGGACGCATTCTCCTCGCCGTCCGTCATGATGACGAGGATGCCCTTCGGGTTGGCGTCGGCCGCGGCCAGACCGTTGAGGCGGCCGATCGCGTCGTAGAGCGGGGTGTTGCCGCGGGGGTAGGCGTCCTCCTTGGACAGCGGCTTCCAGTCCTGCGGACGCACGGCGGCGCGCAGCACGTCGAAGGAGCAACCGACGGCGCTGGTGATCGACATCCACGCCGTGTTGCTCGGCCCGGCGAACTGGTCGAAGGCCGCGCAGGTGACGGCACCCTCGTGGCCGGCCTTGGCGAGCTCGTCCACGTAGCTGTTGATGGTGATGAGGGCCTCTTCCCACCGGCTCGCCATGGAGCTGGAGCGGTCGAGCAGGATGTAGACGTTGACGGTCATGCCAGTCTCCTCAGGTGTAGCGCCGGAAGCGCGCGATAGGCCGGTTGTTGTTGACCGCCCGGCCGGACGGCACGTAGTCGATCTTCTCCCAGTGATCGCTGGTGAAGATGCGCCCCATGATGCGGGGGTCGACATCCTCGGGCGGAGGCCGCTTGTCCCGCACGTCGTTGACGGTAAACAGGCGCTGCGGGAAGCGGGCGCCGAGCGTCAGCACGTAGCGACGGGCCCATGCGAGGTACTCTTCGCGGGTCATCAGGCCGTCTCCGTTTCGCGAGCCGCAGGAAGCTCGATGCGCCCGAACGCCTCCCAATCGATGATGGCGGCCAGCTCGTGGTCTTCTCCGTCTCGTGGTGGCTCGGGGCCGAACCACCCCACGCTGCTGACGGTATCGGGCGTCACTTGGCACCAGAGCGTCGTCTCGCCCAGCTCATCCCCGGCGTCGATGAGGTAGATGAACGGGACGCCTAGCGCTTGGGACAACTCGATGCCGCGCATGGTCTTGAGGTACGACACCATGTAGTTCGGGTGGCGCAGCACGCCGACGCGGCGCTTGGCCTCCATCACCGCCACGGGCTTGCCACCCCTAAAGCCGACGAAGTCGACGAAGTAGCGGTCGGGCTGGCGCAAGAAGGCAACGCCGCGCTTGATGCCCATGCGACGGGCCAGCTCGTTCTCGTCGTCGATCTGATCCTGTGTCTTGAACAGGCGCCGGCTCATCAGCGCCCCCTCAGGATGACGGGCGCGTTGGTGGTCGGCGTCGGGCCCCAGACGTACCAAGCGTAGGTGTGCCGCGGGCGCTCGGTCGTGCCGGCGATCCACCGCGGGCGCTCGGTCAGGACGACCTTCGCCATGAACCGGCCGTTCGGGTCGAACAGGTCGTCCCGGGTCTTCGCCGTGTCCCACTCGTTGCGCATCAGCATGGCCACGAGCGAGCGGCCCTCGGTGATGTTCAGGGCGTGGCGCACGAAGGCGTAGGCGAGGCTGTAGGGCGGGTTCGTGACGATGTCCCGGCTGGTCGGATTGTCGTCGTCGAGGAAGTCCTTGCCGGCCGTGCCGTAGCCGCGGTCGTGGAGGTCGCTGGCGGCCACGTCGATCCCATGGGCGGAGAGCACCTTGGCGATGGCGCCGTTGCCGCAGGCGGGCTCCCAGACCTTGCCCAGCGTGACGTGCTGGAGCAGGACGCGGGTCACCCACTCGGGTGTCTCGTAGAAGTCCGCCTCGTGGCGCGCGTAGCGGGGCGCGCCGACCATCGCCGCGTCAGGCATAGAAGGCCAGCCATGCGTTGGCGCCGATGATGATCGTGCCGATCGCCGCCATGATCGCGTCGCCGTCGTGGATGGACAGCACGAGGCCGAGAGCCCCGCACGCCATGCCGAAGTAGGGGAGGAACTTCACTGCAGCACCTCCGGGCGCTCTTCGTCGCCGGTCTCGTCGAAGTCGAACTCGCCGACCTTCCCGTCGTCGCTCATCAGCGTCAGGGAGCCGGACGTGATGTTGTCGGGGAGCGCAGAGCCGAGGATCGACAGGACGTGCGGCATCGCGACCCGCATCTTGTCCGTCTTCTCGGCCTCGATGATGTCGCCCATCACCGCGGCCAGCGACTGCAGGGCCGCCGCCGTGTCGAGCGGGAGATCCTGCCCGGACTTGGCCACGTCCTCGCGGAACTGGCGGATGGTCTCGTGGATCCTGCAGTGCAGGCAGCTGGGGTTCGGCTTGGTCGTCATGTGCCCTCCACGAGGCGGTAGGTCTGGGACATGCCCGGGAACAGCCCGTCGCCGTTCGCCATGAGCATCCCCCGGGCGATCAGGCCCTCGACGCTGCGGGCGCGCAGGGCGCGGCCGGCGGTGGTCGTGAAGCGCTTCGCGATGCGGTCGTACATGACCGTGCCGCCACCCTTGCGGATGTGGCCCACGGTCACGACCGGCACGCGCTTGGGCTTCCGGGTGCGCTTCACTGGATCTTCTCCGGCAGGTAGCCCTTGGCCGCGGCCCAGCCCACGAACAGGCGCGCATCCTGCGGGTTCAGCCAGACATCGCCGATGCCCTTGATGACGGCCGGATCCGAGATCTTGGCCGACATCCCCGCGAGGGGGCCGTCGTAGATCACGGCGCCCTTCTCGTCGAAGACGATCGCGTAGCCGAACGCCACGCACGCCTTCTCGGACAGCTTCCAGAAGCCTTCGTCGGTCAGCGCCATGTGAGTGCCACCACCATGAAGCCGGCCGCGAAGACCAGCAGGTAATCGAGAAAGGTCCATTCCATTGCCCCAGCGTGCGGCGGAATCCCAACCCGGTCAAGGCCCGGTTGGGCGATATCCCCACTACTGCGCGTAGGGATTGACAGGGGGCTTGCTGGGCTCCGCCTCCTCGGGCGGTGGGGCGGGATCCACGGTCAGGCCCATCATGTCCATGATGTAGCGGGCGGCCTGCGTGGTGCTGTCGACGTAGTCGTCGTGCTTGATCGAGCCTTCGCCGGCGAAGGTGCAGAGCTGGGTGATCAGCTCGTCGATGAACTCGCGCGGCTCGCCGTCGCGCTGCAGGTGCTCGGGCAGGAAGAAGTAGCCGCCCTTGAACAGGTGCGACACGGCGTGGAGCCGGGCCAGCTTGTCGGCCTTGCCCGGGTTGTAGGGCCACGGGACGATGCCCTCCGCCTCCAGCGACTGGCGCAGGCTGATGCCGGAGCCCTTCTCCTCGATGATGATCAGGTCGGTGGCGCGGCCGAGCATGGCGGGCCGGCGCGGCGCGCCCGGGGCGGTGTAGATCGGCAGGTGGGCGTCGTCGCCGTAGCGGATCTGGCGCTCCTCCTTGACGCGCTTGATCAGCGCCGGGAGGCCGAGGAAGTCCTGCCAGCAGTCGAGCAGCATGACACCCCACTTGTGGCCGTTCCTGAACACGCCCCACGTCGTCGAGGCGGTCGGGTCCGGGTCGTGGGTCTTCTTGTCCTTCGTCTTCTCGGTGAAGGCGGTGTCGAGCGACATCAGGATGAACTCGAACTGCGGGAGCGGCTTCTCGCGCGGCCAGATGTTGAACCAGCTGCGCTGGATGATGCCGCTCTCCTCCGGGTCGATCAGCTCCCCGTGGATCTCCTGCCGGCCGTACTTGGTGCCCTCGTACTTGAGCAGCTCGCGCTGCATGGTGGGGGCGAGGTTGGCGAGGTTCTTGTAGGTCGACGCCCGGGTAACGACCGTGTGCGGGTCCTTGACCAGACGCTGGATCAGGGGACGCGGCTTCGGCGTGGTGGTGGCGATGATGCGCGGGTGCTTGCCGAGGCGCTGGCCCATCATCATCAGATCCCACGCATCCTCCGCGTAGGTCCACGCCGCGAGCTCGTCGCACCACGCGCCATGGAACTGGGGGCCGCGGAAGCGCTCGTAGTTCTCGGCCGAGATGCCCTCGATCAGGGAGCCGTTGACCAGCTTGATGACGAGGTCGGTCTTGTTGAAGCTCTCGATCATCGACGGCGGGATCACCGCGCCCAGCCCGGATTCCCCGTTGAAGCAGACGCGGTCGAGGTCGCCGTAGGTGGGCGCCGACACCAGCCAGCGCGTGCCGGACTGGCTCCATGCCTGATTGCGCAGGCTCTCGGCCGCCGTGCGCGTCTTGCCCGCGCCACGGCCGGCGAGCAGCAGCCAGACCGTCCAGTCGCCGTCGGGCCAGCGCTGGTAGTCGTGAGCCTTGAGCTCCCACTGGAGGAAGGCCTGAAGCGCAGACGCCCCGGCATGGCCGAGGCGCGTCTTCTCCTCCTCAACGATGGCTTGCAGTTCGTCTTCCGTCATGAGGCCGATGTGGTTGCGATCGAGGCGCCCGTCGCGCCGAAGCCGCCCCGGGAGACGGCTGCGGTCGCGGCGGGGCTGGGACCGGGGTAGGAGGGCGCGCGGAAGCCCGCGGTGGGCACGGAGCTGCGCGAGGCCACGAAGGCCGCCCGCTGGGCTTGCAGGGCCGCCTGCGGCACGTAGCGGGGCGCGTAGGTCGGGCGGTAAGCCGGAGCCGGGTTGTAGCTGTGCATGATCCAGACGAAGGTCGAGCCGTGCGACTGGGTGACGGCCGGGCGCTTGTGGCACTCCGGCCGCTGGAAGTCCTCGGGGCGCCGGCACTCGTCGAGCCGGGCCTGCTGCATCCATGGGTAGACGGGTTTCTGCGGCGGGTACGGCGGGATCGGGGTCCGCGCCTCGTCGCACCCTGCCGCCGACAGCCCGGCGCCCAGCACGACAGCGATGCTACGCTTTCGTGCCATCTGTCTGCTCCTGTGCGAGGTATGCGCGTGCGGCTTCACGAGCGGCGTAGGATTTCATGGCGTCATAGCCCTTGCTGCCTTTGCCGCCGTCCCATTCGACCAGCGCCCGCATCACCTCCACCGCCTCCCGCAGCCGGGCCTCTGCGGCTTCGCGCTTGCCGATCTCGGCAAGGCCGTCGCGAATGAGGTCGCTGATGCGCTGGCGGCGCTCTTCCAACAAGTGCTCCTGCTGGGTCACACGCAGTTCGACGGCCTCTGCAATTTGGCGCTCCGTTTCAGCGCGAGCAGTTGCCTCTGCCACCTGACCAGCGAGGCGCTGGATGAGGTCGGCGGCGTTATCAAGGACTGTGCAATTGCATTCGGAGGCATGTTCGCAGCGAGGGGCACACGCTATCAACGAAAGTGACCTCACCACCCCTTTCACCTCACCCTCTGTCACAGGGGCCGCGAGGCGCTGGAGGAGTTCGGCGGCGGTCTTCATGGCCTTGGCGGCGGCTTCCTCGTAATCAACCGGCGGCTGCTGAAAGACGTACTCGGACAGGTCGTTGAGCGCGGCCACCATCCTCCCCACCTCACCCTCACCCACGGGCGCGCGGAGACGGGCGAGTTCGGCCTCAAGGCTGGCGATGATGTTGCGCTTTGCGTCGCACTCACCTTGGAGTAGGTCGAGCTTCGTCTCGGCAGCTTCGGCGCGGCGCTTGAACTCAGCTCGCTCGGCCATCAGCGCGTCCATCTCCCGGCCACTGCTCTCGATGTGGTCGAGGAGTGCGCGGATGTTTTGAGGGCTGGCAAGGGCGATGTGGCGGGCGTTGGCCTCGACGTTTGTCCCTACGAGATAGGCCACGACAAAACTTTCTTCGCCATGCTCAAGGCGTTCCGGGGCTCCGCAAACGAACGGGTGCGGGTGGATGCCCTTTTCGTGGCGCGTCCATCCTCCCTGCGTCGTGCCTTCCAGCCCAGCACGCAGTTCTGCGATCAGCGTGTCGATGTCTGCCATGTCGGTATCCTCCTCATCGCATTATGAGGGCGGAATCCCGGGCCGACAAGGTGTAGTTGGGATTATGCCCAACTGGTTGGAGAGCTCCGGCCGCAGCCAGAGCCCCGAGGGCGGCCTCCGCTTCCTTGGTGAAGGTCTGCCACATGGCGGGGTCGCACTGGGCGCCCTTGGGCCCGCAGAAGGGGCAGACGGGCCCATTGCAGCTGGCGCGGCACAGGGTGCGGGCACCACATCGTCTTCGCCTGCTCCTCGGTGACCACGTTAGGCCCTGCCATCACTCCACCCTCTGATAGACCCACCAGCCGCCCGCGGTGCGCTCGCTGGTGTAGCGGTACACCGCGCCGCAGTACCTGAACGCCACGCTATCGATGCCCCGCGTCAGCGCCACGTAGGCGTCGACCTTGTCCCCATCGGCGAGCACGGCGAGGATCACGGCGCCCTCCGGTTCCACAGCGCCACGGCCTCCTCGCGATCGCGCCCGGTGACGCGGACGAACGCCCGGGTGCCACCGCACCAGTGCTGGACCCGGCCGGCGTACACCGGCCCCGGGCCCTGCATGCTCGGGCTCAGCCGGTACTCGGTGACGCTCCACTGGTCGTCGAAGATCTCGCCGTGCTCATTCGGCTCCGACGCCTGCGAGCCGCAGAAGGGGCAGGGCAGCAGTTTCACTCCACGCCCTCCACGGCCTTGGCCGGCCCCCACACGATCGCCGGGTAGATCTCGCTCGTCGGCACGCCCCTGCGCAGGAGCTCGGCGTGCTTGCGCAGGCTGACGGCATGCAGGCCCTTCACCATCTCCTCCCACTCGTCGAGGGTCTGGCTGGCCTTCGCCATGTGGTCGATCATGGCCATGCGCTGGCGGTGCGCCCGGTCGGTCCAGAACTGGAGGCGGTCGAAGTGCCAGTTGATCGCGATCAGGCAGCAGAGCATCACCGCGAGATAGGCGAGCACGAGGGCCACGGTCTCCGTCATGCCAGCCTCCCCGAGAAGTAGCCCAGCGCCACGGCAGCGAGCATCAGGCCGGCCGCCCAGATCCACCGGCCGCCGGGGATGGCGTCCTCGTCCTTGGTCGCCGCGTGGCAGGCGCCGAGGGACAGCAGGCCGGAGATGGCCGCCGCGACGCTCAGCAGTGCGCTCAGTGCCATCAGGCGTTCCCCTTCGGTGTGATGTCGACCATGCGCTGCATCTCGCGCTCGCGCTCATCGAGCTCGCGCTGCTTCTCGGCGGCCTTGCGGGCGGCGTCGCGAAGGACCGCGAACGTGTCGCGGATGATGCGGTCGCGCTCCGAGGCCTCGACGGCCTTGTCGGTGTTGACGTTCTTGTCGAGCTGGAAGGCCGCCCGCTCGCCCTTCTGCCGGATCAGGATCACCTCGGCGAGCCGCTTGGCCGCGTCGATTTGGCTGAAGTCCGGCACGTCGTAGGTGTAGGTCTTGTCCCCGGTCTGCACCGTGCGCGTGATCATCGGCGGGTCGAAGAACGTCTCCTCCGCCTGTTGCTTCACGGCCTCGAACGCATCCCACTCGTCCCGGTGCCGGGTGACCACGCTGGCCCTGCGCTCGGCCTCCGCCTCCGCGGCCTCCTCCTTGGTCAGGGGCGCGTCAGGAGGCAGGGTGGGGACAACGGTGGGGACATTCTGCGTCGCCCCCGTGTCCCCGGGGACATCAGTGGGGACATCGCTGGGGACATCCTTGGCCCTGCGCTTCTTGGCCTCTGCCTCGACGACCTTCTTGACGACGCGGACCTCGATCTCGGTCTGGGGGTCACGGCGCCACTTCTTGGCCCGGCGCTGGATGGTGACCTTGTCGACCTTGTACTTGCGGGCGAGGTCGCGGATGCCCATGCCAGCCTCGTAGTCGAGGCGGACGGTCTCCCATGCTTCCTTGTCGAGGCGGGGCATCAGGCGGCCTTCCTCTTGCGACGCCGCAGGTCGCTTTTCTTGAACTCCAGCCAGACGATCTCTCCGGCGTCGTAGAGCTCCTTGGCGCGGTAGTCGCCTGCCGTGCCCCATTTGAGGAACTTGGAGTTGACGTAGAGGTTGGCGAGGGCCGCGACAGGGATCTGGGTGTAGTGCTCGCAGGTGCCGGGCATGACGTAGACCGGCAGGATGCGCGTCGTGACGCTCGTGATCATGACGGCACGCGCGTCATCGGTCTTGTACCGGGCGCGGATGCGGAAGGGCTCGGCCATCAGCGGATCTCCTCCAGCTCCTGCCGGCTGATGCCGAAGGTGCGGAGCATCCACGCCCCGATGCGGAGGCAGGCGCGCCGGACGGTCTGGTTGGGATGCGTCCAGCCCACCCACACGATGCGGTGCTGCAGACGGACGACCGGCCAGAACGCCAAGCCGTCGCGCTTCTCGCTCCCCACCCACAGCGTGCAGGTGGGGGCGGCGCGGACGATGGCCCTGCGGATGGAGCCCATCAGACGGACTCCAGCGTGTAGTCGCCCGTGGAGATGAGGCTGGTCGGGCCGGCCGTGGTGAAGCCGGAACCGTCCCACTTCACCCACCACATGCCGTCCTCGATGGCGCGAATGGTGCCCTTGCGCATGAGGGGGAGGCGGTTGGGGATGAGGCGGTCGCCCACCTTCGGCACGGGCACCGGGCGCTCGACGAAGTCGAGATAGTGGGTGGAAAGGGTCAGGGACGCGCCGGTCCTCACCTCCACATAGACGATGTCGCGTTCGGGGCGGTCAAAGACGCGCGTCACCACGCCCTCGACCTTGACCTTGTCGCCGACGCGAAACTCGAACCCGCTCATGCCGGCACCCTCTTCCAGTAGCGCTCGATGTCGGCGGGCAGCGTCGTCGAGTAGTGCCCGTCCCTGCTGTCCCACCTCACCCACCAGTGACCAGCGTGGATGGCCACGATGGTCCCCGGCGTGCGGGGGTGCATGCCGGAATCCGAGATGGCCACGAGCCGGTCGCCGACCTTGGGCGGGGGAGCCGGCCGCTCGACGAAGGTGACGTAGCGGACGTGCGCGTCGATGCGGTAGCCCGGGCAGAGCTCGATGACGGCCCGCGGTGCCATGCTGCAGTCATCGAACCTGACGAGCGTTCCCTCGACCTTGACCTTGTCGCCCATCCTGAGGCCGTCGATCTCAGTGGTCATGATACCCCTCCTTCCGGCGCCTTGGCACCGTCCATGTTGACCTGCATGCGATGGGCGAGGCGGTGGACCATGCCCAGCATTTCGAAGTTGTCGTACTTGCCCACGATCGTCTGGCTCACATGCGGGCCGGCGTCGTAGAACGCCACGAGAGCGCGGATGCGGCCCTCGCGCGCCTCGTCGAGGAGGCGCTCCAGCTCCGCCACCACTTCCATGTCCGGGCCGGCCGAGGGCACGGCGAACAGCTGCGCATCGCTCACGTCAGTCGACCCGCCAGCCCTTGGTGGGGTGCAGCAGCATGAGGCGGGACAGACGGAACCATTTGCCCTTCTCGTCCTGCCACCAGCTGTAGACAACCTTGCTGGGCTTGATGCGCTTGGGACGAAGGCCGGCCTCGATGCGGGCGGCCCGGATGAAGCGGGTGATGGCGGTCATGCCTTCGCCTCATCCTCAGGCAGCTTGATGCGCTGCGGGCGAAAGATGGCGCGGTTCATCGCCATGAACGCCTGCTCGAACCCGGTGCGGGCGATCGCCGTCCAGCGCGGGTCGAACTGCTGCGGGCTCTCGGCCATCATGTCGAGGGTGCGGAGGATCTGCTCCTCGTTCATCTTGTTCATGTTGACCATCTCGACGCGCTCGTCGCTCTGGGGGGCGTAGCCCTTCACCGGTAGTCCCTGATGCTGTGTCATGGGCAAGATCCCAACCTCCAGACAAAGCCGCGCCGGGGCGGAGGGGTGCTCGACGCCCCGGCGCGCAGTCGGGCCCACGGGAGGAAGGAGTGGACCTAACCGTTGGGATCTTGCCCTACTGGGCGCCCCGGTCAAGGCGGTGGGCCACCTTCACTGAGGATATCCACGGCTCGTCAAGCCGGCCGTCGATCAGGCCGCGCAGCAAGAGCACGGCGTGCGGCGGGACCGGGCGCTTGGACTTGGCGCCAGCATGCGCGACCCACCGCTTCACTGCGGTGAGCTCCACACCGATCAGGTCGGCGAAGCGCTGCCGGGTGTAGCCGGCCGCGTTCAGCATCTCTCGGAACTCGTCGTTGGTCATGCACATGCCTCCTCGATGGTGCGCCCGTTCTTGTCCTGCAGGACCGCGGCGTAGCGGATGGCAGCGAGGCGCATGCGCGTCTCGCCGTCGTGGGTGTGGAGCTGGCCGATGATGCGGCGCAGGCGGAAGCTGGCGCACAGGCCAGCCTCCTTGTTGGCGAACCCGTAGCGGGCCGCAGCGTCGAGGGTGGGGAAGGTGGGGCCCTGCATGTGCTCAGCCCTCCACCTTGGCGGCCTTGGCCGGCTTCACCAGCTCCTCGGCCTCGATGACGCGGACGTTGATGTAGTGCTTCTGGAACCCGCCGACGGCCTTGTAAGCGTTCGCCGCGGACATCGACCACTGCAGGGCCTTCATCTCAAATGCGTCGCTGGCGGCGGCCTCCTCGAACTTGGCGATCATGCGATCACGCTCGACAGCAATGTAGGCCTCCAGCGTCTCGGCGCCGCCAAGATGCTTGCGAGCGTTCTCGATCGCGTTGGCGTTGTAAGCCTCCTGCTCGGCCGGGGATCGCCAAGCGACGGGCTGCAGGAACTGGGACGTGCCGTCGAGGAAGGCGCGGTAGTGGGCAAAGTTCGAGGCGTCAGTCTTGGTGCCCTCGTACCCGTAGGCGAAGCGGTTAGCGGCCTCGATGTCGCGCTGGCCGATGACGACGTGGGTGTAGACGCGGTCGGCAGCGGTGCGCTTGCCGATGATCTTGCCGTTGAAGCGGGCGATGGTGGTGCGAGCCATGTGAAGTCCTCCTGAAAATGAACATAGGGGCCATTGGCCCCCATGTCAACACTCCTCGGAGAACTTTCTTCAGCCCCACGGGAGTCCAAAATTTTCGGCGCAGTCCGGGCCGTAGCCCACCTCTCGGCTCGACGGATGGGTGAGATCCTTGCCGCAGAAGCAGCAGGCCATGCGGATCTTGCCGTAGGCCTTGGCGGTGTTCTCCGGGTCGGCGAGGAAGGCGACCAGAGCGGCCTCGATGTCGGCCTTGTCGGTAATCGCCGGGCCGGCGACGACGAACCGGCCATCGCGCCCCACCTTGCCGACGTAGGCGCCGTCGACCTTGATGTAGACCGCGCCCGGGTTGCGGGAGTCCTTGCCGGCCCGGGAGATCAGGATCTCGCCGTCGCCGAAAGCGATGCGCACGCGGGGCTGGGACAGCTTCTGGGCGGCCTTGTCCATGTACTCGACCAGACCGAGCAGGGAGGCCGCAGGAGCGGCCTTGGCGGCCGGCAGGGGCGCCAGAGGGGCGACGGCGTCGAAGAGGCGCTCCACGGGCTGCTGGAGCAGCTCAGGGGCCGCCACAGGCGCCTGCCCGCGGTCGAGGGCCCGGTCGATCACGTCCTGCTTCTCGACGATCGTCTTCGCCTGCGTGGCGTCGAGGGAGCCGTCGACCACGAGGTGCTGGACGAGCACGCTGTCGGTCTGGCCGATGCGGTGGCACCGGTCCTCGGCCTGCGAGATGTCGCCGGGCACCCACCAGAGCTCGGCGAAGATCACCGTCGAGCTGGCGGTCAGGGTGAGGCCAACGCCGGCGGCCTTGATGGTGCCGACGAACACGCGGCAGGTCTTGTCGGTCTGGAAGCGCTCGACGGCGGCCTGCCGGTCGGCGATCGCGACCTTGCCGGACACCTCGACGGCGGCCCGACCGAAGTGCTGGGTCAGGGCCTGCACCACGTCGTGGTGCCAGCACATGACAACAACCTTGTCGACGTTCTCCAGCGCCGCCTCGACGTGCTCGATGACGTGGGGCAGCTTGGCCAGCGCCAGCTCGTGGCGGATCTTCGACATCTCGGTGAAGGCGGCCCCGGTGGCCTCCTGCAGCTTCTCGACGGCCTCGGCGTAGTCGACGCCGCCCTGCTCCCGGAGCGCCTCGGCCTCGGCCTGCAGGCGCTCGATCTCGCCGCGGTGCTGGGCGTACTGGGCGCGCTCGGTGGCGACGAGGGACTCCATGCCGGCGGCCGGGATCTCGATGACCTGACGCACCTTCGGGGGCAGGTCGGTCAGCACCTCGGACTTCAGCCGGCGCACCATGCAGGTGGCGCGCAGCTTGGTCTGCAGCTCGTCGAGGTTCGAGGCGCCCGACACGTCCACGCCATAGCGGGTCTGGACGGCGCCGCAGTAGCGGTTGGTGTAGGCGAACCAGCTCTTGCCCAGCCCTTGCGGGTCGAGGGCGCGGACGATCGGCCACAGCTCGATCGGGCGGTTGACGATGGGCGTCCCGGTCAGGAACACGCGGCGCTTGGCGCGGATGGGGGCAAATTTCGGCTCAGCCATGGGTAGTCCTCCTGTCCTGTAGATAGGGGCCTTTGGAGCCCATGTCAACTGGGCGATGGGCGACATCCCATTCAGTAGCCACGGATAAGTTTGCGCCGCGCCAGCATGTCGTAGATGTGCTCCCGAACATGGTCGCCCTGCCCCATCACCCGCAGATTAGACGGGTCGTTGTTGTGCTTGTCGCCGTCGATGTGGTGGACGACCTCGCCGGGGCGAAGCGGGCGCCCCATAGCCTCCTCCGCCACGGCGCGATGCTCGTGCCGGCCGGCGCGCTTGCGGTAGCTGCGCCCCGTGCTCTGAGCCCGCATCTGGGCGCCCCGGACAGCGCCGGCCTTTCGGCCCTCCCCCACCTGATGGCAGGCGTAGTTGCAGTATTTTGCGCCCTTGGCGACCCTGCTCGGGATCACCGAGAAGGGCTCACCGCAGATCACGCAGGTGAGAGCTACGGGCATCGTCAGCCTCCGAGGATTGCTTTGGTCCGTTGTGCCTTGGGGTTCTTCAGGTAGTGACATTCATCGACAATCAAGCAATCCCACTCAATCGCGTCGATCTTCGCACGATGCCGCGCCACGATGTCGTAGTTGATGATCACGACGTTCGTGTTGGGGAAGCTGTTACCTTCAGCAACGCCGATAGTCATCGGGCGCACCAGCCAGCGCTTCAACTCCTTGAGCCAGTTCAGTTTCAGGGATGCAGGGCAGATGACAAGGGCCCTCTTGGCATTCGGGTCGCAATTAATCACTCCGATCGACTGCGGGGTCTTGCCGAGGCCCATCTCGTCGCCGATCAGGACGCCGTCGCGCTCCATGGCGTAGGCGATGCCGCCACGCTGGTAAGGCAGGTAGGCGAGGCCGGCAGGCGCCGGGATGTCCCGGTCGCTGTCGGTGGCCCGGGAGGCCTCGATGGCCGCCTGCGCGGCCCGGGCGGCCTCCATGCGCTCGGCGTTGATCGCCGCGACCGCGTCGGGGCGGGAGATCTTCGCCGCCTTCGTCTCGTCGGTTGTCCACCAGACCTTGGCGGCAGGATCCCAGCGGAATCCCGCGGCCTTGACCAGATCCTTGGTCGCCGGGTCGTAGCGGAAGCGGGCCTCGATGCGGGCCGGGGTGCGGACGATGTCGATGTTCATGATCAGCGCCCCCGGGCCTGCCGACGCTTGCGGTCGGCAATAGTCTGGCGGGCAAACTTGAGATCCTGATCGAGGCTGCGGTCCTGCAGCTCGCTGATCAAGGCCGAGACGAGCCAGTAGCAAACGTTGACGGTGCCGTCGGGCGACAGGCGCCGGCGCAGGGCCTGCAGCTCGTGAAGGGTGATGCGATCGGCGATGTCGGTCATGTGAAGTCCTCCTGCCCCATGACATAGAGGCTTTTGGCCCCCATGTCAACAGGGTGATGGGCGCTATCCCTCTGTCTTGGCGCGCAGCTTTTTCAGCGCATCGCGGGCGGCGCTGGCGCGGATGCCGTGGTACTTCTGGGCGGCATAGACGGCGCTGCGCTCTTCGCGCTTGCGGGCGTCGTTGCGGAGCATGGCGGCGACGCGCTTGCAGGCCTCGGCCTCGCCATTGTCGCCCTCGTTGCACTCCAGCCATTGAGCCGCGGTCAGCAGATCGTTGATGGTCGCCATGTCAGTCCTCCTTCTCGATCGCGAACAGCTCAAGCGTGCTTGCGCCCTCCAGCCGGCGGCGCTGGCCGCCGATCATGATCGTGGCGCCCGGCTTGGTGGCGGCAATGTCCCAGCAGCCCGGGTGGGAGGAATCCTCCTCCTCGTAGAGGATGGAGAACCCCTCGTTCTGGATGCGGACCTTGGCGCCGGCCGGGCTGTCGAAGAGGCCGAGATCCTTGCGCTCGACCTTGTCGACCGGGTTCTGGATGAGGCGGTAGAGCATCAGCGGCCCTCCCCCTTGCCGATGACGTTCCCGTCCATGTCCATGAGGTAGTTCTCGTGAAGCCGAAACTTGGTGCGGGTGCGCTGGCACTCCAGTCTCACGACGCCCTTCGTGCGGCCGAAGCCGCGCACGATGGCGACGGTTACGCCGCGCATGAACCAATCGCTCGCCGGGTGGATCTTGACGCGGTCCCCGAGCCTCATGACCGGCCCTCCGCGATCAATTCGTCAACGCGGCCGGCAAGCCATGCGTCATAAGCGTCGTGGTCGCAGAGACCGCCGCCGCGGATGAACGCGCCGGGGATAGCCTTGTAGGCTTCGCCGATACGGGCGCGCGTCCAGAGGATGAAGCCGCACATGTGCCCGCCCGGCCATGCCTTTCGGTCGTGGGCGAGCATCTCATCGGGCGTCCTGCCGTGCTGGCGTGCATAGACGACGTAGCGCGGATTGAGGGCGCCACTCATGACTTGCGGCCCTCCGCCTTGGCGATGGCGGCGTCGGCCGCGTCGAGGAACTCTTTCCCGTCCTTGATGGGAAGGAGCTGCAGCAGCTCACGCCTGTAGAGATCGACGCCTTTGCGTAACGCCGCCAGCATGTCGGGCGCAGCATCGCGGACCAGCGCCGCTTTGTGGGCCGCCTCCCGAGCGGCAACCGCCTTCGGCCCGGGCGTGTAGGGGCCCTCAATGTCGACGGACGTGACACGGACGGTGTGGCCGCCCTGATAGCAGCCGCCCTCGATGTCCCAGCCGTCGCCGTTGCGGACGACCCACCACTGAGGCTCGACCGTGTAGGATCCGTCCTTGTGGGCGGTGACGACGCGGGCGCGCAGGAAGCCCCACGCGCGGTAGACGAGATGGTCGCCCTTCTTGAAGGTTTGCATGTGCTCGCCCTCCCTCACGCCGCGGCCTTCACGCGGGCGCCGCAGCGCACCGTCGTGACGTGGGTCGTCTTGACGTACTCGGCGGCGATCTCGGGGTGGTCGCGGCGGAGCGCCTTCGTGTCGAGCGTCTCGCGCTCGCTGTCCGAGATCGTGACGCGGAACAGCTCGCCGTCGATGGCGGCCTCGTTCGCGGCCTTCAGCAGGTTCGTGATCTCCTTCTCGCGGGCGGTCAGCTCCGCGATCTGGGCCTTCAGGGCGCCCAGCTCGTCCACAAGGGTTCCGTAGAAAGTAGCCATGTGCACTCCTCCTGCCCACCTTCTTAGGGGCCTTTGGAGCCCTTTGCAACACCTTTCTTGGGCAGGATCCCAACTTTCTTCTCGACGGGCTTGAGGTCGCCGAACCGGCCGCCGATCTCCCACTCCGCCTGCGGGCCGGTGATCGAGAGCCCCCGCTCGGCGATGACGCGCCGGTTGCCCTTGCGACCGACGGCGATGAGGCCCCAGTGCTGCACGAGGTCGTCGAGGGCCTCCCGCAGGCGGCCGGTGATGTAGCCTTCGGCCCGCTTGCCGGAGAGCCCGCGGGCCAGCGCCGGGCGGTCCCGCACCAGCCGGTGGACGTGGATCCCCTCCCCCATCACCGGCATCAGGATGGCGTAGCCACCGACCCCCACCGCTTCGCGTACCCCGAGAAGGGCCCTGCGAGCCTCGTGGACGGCTTCGGCGAGGGGGTCCGCTAGGGTACCACCGTCCACACGGACACGGCTGTAGTCGATCGCCGCAGAGCCGCCGATCTCCGCCCGCTCGTAGAGGCTCATCACCCGGACACCGGCCATGCGCTGGGCGTCGTCGATCCGGCCGTTGGCGTAGAGGAGCTCGGCCGGGTGGGCGAGGACGTTTTTCGCCACCAGCACCTTGCGGCCCGGCTCGAACGGGTCGGGCACCTCGGCGAAGGCGATGGCGCGGTGGGCGTCGAGGCTGGGCACGGGCGCCAGCGTCACCGGCTTGGGCTTGCGTCGCGTCATTGGCCGAACACCCTCCGTTCGCGGTCGTAGGTCAGGCTGATGTTGCCGGGGCGGCCGGCCTCGGGCTGGTAGCGCACCTTGGCGGACTTGATGCCGGTCACGGTGTCCTCGGGATTGCCGAGGCGCGCCACCATCACGCCGAGGTCCGCCTTGTTGGCGAAATGGGCGGAATCCGCCACGTCGTAGAGCGTCAGGTCGGCCGCATCCTTCTTCGCGCCTTCCTTGGTCGGGTGGACCACGAGGATGCCGAGCACCTCCATCTGGGCCAGCCATCGCTTGATCATGCGCAGGGCCCGGCCGGTGTACTCGCTCATGGTCTCGTCGCGGCCCCGCCGGTGCTCGACCTCGTTCCACGGGTCGATGAGCAGCATCTTCGTCCCGTGCCGGATCACCGCCGCGGTAGCGCGCTCCAGCAGCCACGGCACGTCCGTCTCCTCGTCCGCGGCCGGGTTCGGCGCGATCAGGGTGACGTGGGAGCGCACCAGCTTCTGCGCGCCCTCGATGGCGGAGAACCGGGAGCGGTGCCAGTGGACCTCCAGCGCCTCGGCGAGGCAGCGCTCGACCTGCTCCAGCACCGAGGTGTGGCGCATCTCGAACGACGCCAGCGCCAGCGGCCAGCCCTGCGTCACGATCAGGTTCGCCGCCAGCTGCATGGTCCACGTCGACTTACCGGCGTTGGCGAACCCGGACACGACCATCAGCGCCGGCCGGTAGACCTTCACGAACGGGTCGAGCCGGGGCCACCCGGTTGACACGGTGTTCAGGGGCGGCTCCGGCGGCAGCTCGTCGACCGTGTAGAGGCCGCTGACCGGGTAGGGGCGGGCGCCGTGGATCACGTCCAGCACCGTGGCGCTACCGTCGCGCAGCAGCACCTCGTTCAGATCCTTGCAGCCCTCCGGCATGGTCGCCCGGGAGCAGCGCACGCGGCCCAGCCGGCGCACCAGCTCGGCCGCCAAACGCTCGCCCGGCTCGTCCATGTCGGTCGCGATGATGATCCGCTTGACCTTGGCGAGGCGGTCCCAGTCGAGCTGGAGGAACCCGAACTTGACATCCTCCTCCGGCACGATGTCCTCGGCGCCTTCGGGCACGTCGATCAGCTTGCCGTTCTTGTCCCGGGCCGGCGGCGCGCCGTCGGGCACCGACACGGTCCACGGGTGCCCCGCGGAGATGCCGGACAGAGCATCGATCTCGCCCTCCACGATCACCAGCGGAACCCTTCCGTCGGCCAACGCCGGGTCGTCGAGGACGTCCGCGTTGTACAGGGTTTTGGCGCCGCCCTTCCGCTGCCACATCCGCTTGTCGGCGGTGCGGTACTTGACCGCGACCTCCGCCTCCCGGCGCAGGAACGGGAAGGCGAGGATGTTGCCGCGGGCGTCAGGAACGACCTCGCCATCCTCCCCACGACGCCCGCTGTAGATCGCGGCTTTAGCCACAACCTCCGGGTCCAGTCCACGCTCCAGAACCAACCACTCCTCGTGCCTTGCGCTCAGCATCAGCCATCCCTCCCAAACTCCCCGTGTGTCTCCGCGGCGGCCTTTCGATACGCCGCATAGGCCGCCTCTTTCGTGGCAAACATCCCCAGTGATTTCTGGTGCCCCCGCCAGCAAATGTGTGCTCGAAACTTCCCGTTCGGGGTTTCCGTCACCCCCTTCAACCCCACTCTGTTGCGCGACCTCATCGAGGAGTTCGCCGCATTCTGAGAGAAATCAGCCGGCCTCAGATTTTCGATCCGATTGTCGCTCGGATCCCCGTTGATGTGGTCGAGCAATTGCTCAGGCCACCGCTTATGCGCGACAAGCCACGCGAGGCGGTGGAGCTGGTAGTACCGCCCCGCAACCGCGACCTGCAGGTGCCCGTACTGGTTCGCCGATCCAGCCACAGACCCGGCAAAGCGCGCGTTGAATGAATGCGCGCCACACCTCGGCCTCCAGACGAAAACTCCGGTCGCCGGGTCGTAGGCCAGCAACTCCTCCACGAGCTTCGCGGCCAGCTCCCCATCGTCGGGCAACCCACGCCTCAACGCCTCCATGCCGACCACCCCCTGCGCTGGAGGTCGCCGTAGGTAGGACGCTTCGGCCTCGTGGGCTGGACACTGCGCTGCGGACGCTCGCCGTCCTTGCTGCCGCCGGACCAGTTGCAATGATGGCAGTGCCAGACCACCCCGTCCGGCTTCACCGTCACGGACAGGCAGGGCTGGGATTTTTTCTTCCGCAGGTGTGAGCACTCCGGGCAGGTCGTGTGGTGGTCGCCGACCGCGGTGGACCGCAGCCGGATCTTGTTCGCCGCGAGGATCTCCTCGGTGGTGCGGGTCACTGCTTCGGCCCTCCAGCGCCCCACGCCGGCAGATCCCAGCCGCCGGTACCGCCGCTCGGCGCCTTCGGCTCGGGGCGCCTGTCGAGCGCCGTCAGGATCCAGTTGCGCCACGTCGCCGACCAGTCGAGCTTCGTGCCGCCTGCCCCCGCCCTGCCGAGCCAGTAGTTGCGGAAGCCCTCCGCCTCGCGCTCGATGCGGGCCGGGCTGCACCCCTTCCCGGTAGCGAACGCCCAGTCGCCCGCCGTGGGCTTCCAGTCCTCCGCCAGCCGGGTGCCGCGGCGGGGCTTTGCTGAAGCAGCAATGCCTTCTGTCTTTGGAGAAGCGATAGCTTCTCTTTCTTCTATTGGTTCATGGATATGGTTCAGTGCGGCAATGCCTCCCTTTTGCTTCAAGCCCGGCGCAAGCAATGCTTGAGCTGCCTGCAGCGTTTTCAATGACTTATCGTTCAAGTGAGAGAACCTCTGCGGGAGAAAAATCTCTTCTCCCAATGGGAGAACGTTTCCTTCTCCCGCAGTGATCGTCTTTCCGGCCCTCGCAGCCCCTCCCTTGCGGCCAGCCTCGACACGCCGGGCGCGCCGGCCGGAGGCCTTCTCGAACTCCTCGCGGAGGCGTTTCTGGGTGACGTGGTCGCCCTCGACGGTGAGAAGCCGCATCACCCTGTCGCGGACCTTCGGCCAGTTGTTGGCGGAGATCCGGCCGATGCGACGCAGGTCGACATCGTTGTTCGGCAGTGTGCCGCCAGCCCGCCACATGGCGGTGAGCAGCAGCATGTAGACGCCGAACTCCAGCGCGCTCAGGTTCGTCGTGTCGGCGACCAGAGCGTCCGTGTAGAGCGGCATGACGGGGAGCTCGGCCATCAGCGCCCCCTCTCGGCAAAGCGCCGGGCGGCGTGCCTTTTGATCCCGTACAAAGTTGTAGTGTGGTCCCGGCCGCCGAGGAGGCGCCCGATCTGGGGCAGGGAGAGCTTGGTGCCCCAGCGCAGGGCGAACATCAGGCGCTGGCGCTTGTAGACGATGTGGGCGCCGCGAGACGGCGAGATGAAGTCGGGCCACTTGGTCTGGGTGCGCTCGCAGACGGCGAGGCAGATCAGGCGCGTCCTCGGCTTCATGGAGGGGATCTGCCACTTGGCGAAGCGCTTGGCCATATCGCTCGCGGAGCCGGGCGGCGGCGGAGGCGGGATCATGACGATCGGGACGACCGGGACCGGGGGTGCCGAGGGCGGCGCCTCAACGACATTGGCGTCGGTCTGGATCTTGGTGCCGGCCTTGAAGATGCGGGAGCGGATGGCCTGATAGTGGGCGTGCCACTCCCTCTGGGTCTGCAGCTGCGCGTTCATGAACCCCTCGCTTTCGTCGGGACTCCCCACCGGGCCATGAGCGCAATCGCCTCCTCCGGGCTGCGCGCCACACCCCACTGGTGTCCCATCTGGATGAATTTCTCGCCGATCGCCTCCTGCTCGGGGGTCGGCTTGCCTTTCGGCGCTTTCATCTCCAGCCCGGCGACGTGGCCGGGCCAGAGCAGGATCAGGTCGGGGACGCCGGCGCGGACGCCGAGCCCCTTGAGAATGGCGGCCTCCGTCTTGGACCGCTTGCCGCCGTTCGGGACATGGAAGACGAGGACGCCCGGACAGGCCCGCTCAATGAACTCGACCACCCACTTTTGGGCGGCATCCTCCTCCCTCCTCCTCCTCATTGAAGATGCCCCTTGTTCAGGCCGCCCGCCGGGTGCTACGGTCCCCCCGGATGCGGTCCTGACTGGCCGCCGCGAGCTCCATCTTGACCTCGTGGCGGACCATGAACTGGCGCACGCGGGCCATCGTGCGCAGGGTCACTTGCCCGCCATTCCGCAATCGGGTGACGAATTTGCCGTCGTTGACCGCTCGATGCCCCAGCATCGAGGGGCGCATGCCAGTACGCTGCAGGAAGGCGTCGATCTCGGCGAGGAAGGCGGTCATGTCCATGACCGGCATTTCTGTGGGGATTCCGCCCAACTGTCAAGCTTTGAGGGAGGACGGTTTATGGCGATCCGGTTCTTGACGATGGGACGACACGCTCCGCTGACTGGACGTTAATGGACTGGGCCGGATCCCTCCGGCCCGGAATCCGGCGCTTGACAGATTGGGCGGCGTCCCCATAATTGATCCTCACGAGAGGGGCACCGGCAGCGACCGGCCTCCGTGAGGAGCACACATGGATCCCAAGTTTCTGTGGTTCAGCTTCGGCTTCTGCACCTGCCTCGTGGCGGTGTCGCCGTGGCTGCTGATCATGAGCCAGCGCGGGGGCCGCTCATGAGCGCCGCCGTGGACCTGACCGCCCTCGGCCTGAGCGCCGAAGACCGCGCCGCCCGCCTCGACCTGATCGGAGGCTCGGACGCCAACACGCTGATGTCGGGCGACATCGAGCGCGTGAACAACCTCTGGGAGGAGAAGCTCCGCCTGCGCGAGCCCGACGACCTGTCGGGGGTGCTGCAGGTGCAGCTGGGTGCGTTCACGGAGCCCTTCAATGCGGCGTGGTACGAGAAGCAGACCGGCCGCCGCATCGTCCGCCGCGGCGAGGCCCTGATCCATTTCGACCACGACTGGATGGCCGCCACCCTCGACGGCGTGTCGGTTGCCGCGGCGCTGGGGTCCGACGACCCTCGCGTGTTCGAGGCCAAGCACGTCTCGGCCTTCGCCAAGCCCGACGAGGTGCTGGCCAAGTACCTGCCGCAGCTCACCCACAACATGCTCGTCGCCGGCCTGCAGCACGCGGACCTGTCGGTGATCTTTGGCAACCACAAGTTCGAGGTCTTCAGCGTCAAGCTCGACGCCGACTACGCCGAGCAGCTGATGGCGATCGAGGAAGCGTTCTGGCGCTGCGTGCAGACGCGCACCCGGCCGCACGCGATCGAGGTGAAGGCGCCCATCCCGGTGTCGACGATGCGCGTGGTCGACATGGCCGGCTCCAATGCGTGGTCCGTCGCCGCTGCCGACTGGGCGGCCAACAAGGTCGCCGCAAAGACGTTCGAGGACGCCGCCAAGACGCTGAAGGCGCTGGTCGCCGACGATGTCAAGGAAGCGTTCGGATCCGGCGTGCAGGCGAAGCGCAACGCCGCCGGCTCCATCTCCATCTCTGAAATCAAGCCGCCGAAGGGACAGAAGTGACCATGAGCGCGAAGATCGCGACTGCAATCAACGATGTCATGCAGAAGGTCGGCTACGTCCAGAAGACGGGCAAGAACCAGTTCCATGGCTACAAGTATGCCGGCGAGGGGGCTCTCCTCGCCGTTCTCCGCCCGGCCATGGTCGAGGCCGGCCTGATCCTGCTGCCGTCGGTGACCAGTGTCTCCGAACCCGACACGTTCGGCAACGTCACCATTCGCGTCGAGTACACCATCGTTCATCGGGACGGCGACATCTGGCCGGAGAAGGTCGTCGGGTATGGCGTCGGCAACGACTACAGCCCGAAGTCGGGCCGCATCGGAGACAAGGGCTACTACAAGGCGATCACCGGGGCGAACAAGTACGTCCTGTTCAAGCTCTTCCAGATCGAGACGGGCGACGACCCTGAAGTGGCCGCCCCGCACGAGAGCGAGGAGGGGCCGTCCGCCGGGGACGCCCACCAGATGCAGGCGCGGCGTCAGTATGATCGCCAACAGCAGGCGGCCCAGCGCTCCGTTGAGCGCGCCAAGATGCCGGAGGCACCGGAGCCCGACACCCGCGGGATGGGCGATGCCGGCGACCCCTCGGGTGACGTGCCGCACAACCCGGAGACGGGGGAGATCGCCCAGTCGGTCCCGCTGCTCACGGACGCAGAGAGCCGCTCCACGGCCGACGCGATGCTCGACAAGCTGTCGAAGATCGCGCGCGAGCCGAAGCGCTCGACGCTGCAGGTCTGGGCCCGGGGGAACAAGCCCCTCAAGGACCGCCTGCAGCCGGCACACCGGGCGGAGGTCGAGGCCGTCGTGGCGGGCATCAAGACCGCCATCAAGGCCGCTGAGCAGACCGGCCAGAGCCTCGACCAGCAGCAGGCGGCCGAATGAAGAACGAAGACGAGAAGGTGTTCCTGCGGCGCACGCCGCAGGGCTTTGTCCCGGCCTATGATCGCGATGTCGACCTGCTGTCGCATATCCCGGTCGGGGCGATCGTGTCGACCCGCCCCAAGCGCCCCCGGCGCGTCCGGCGACATCGCTGGTGGTGGGCCCTGTTGAACAGGGTGGCGGACTCCCATCCCTTCTATTCCCGGGCCGAGCAGGTGCTCACGCACCTGAAAATGCGCACGGGGTGGGTCGACGCGACCACGCTCGTCAACGGCGAGGACGTGCAGGTCATCTACACGCCGCGCTCCATCTCGTTCGACGCCATGGACGAGACGGAGTTCGCCCAGTTCATCGACCGCGCCCTCGACGTGGTCGTCCACGAGCTGTTACCCGGCGTCGACCGGGAGGAACTGCGCCGCGAGATCGAGGCGATGCTCGGGCCAGAGGAGAGGAAGGCAGCATGACAAGAGAGTTCCCGATCAAGTCAGTCGAGGTGGGCGGAGCGCGCCGCAACGTCCACCAGATCTTCTGCAGCGAGTGCATCAATTCGGCCCACATGGTCGTCGCCGCACGGGGTGGGGCGTTTCACTCCGATCTGGTGGCCCGGCACTTCCGCCTGAAGGGGTGGCACATCGGGAAAGACCATCGGCGGGACATCTGCCCCACCTGTCAGAAAGACGCCCGCGAGAGCCGCAAGGCAAATCTCACGCTCGTGCCGGCACAGGAGCCCGAACCCATGAACAAGCCCTACGCCCCCTACAACCAGCCTGCCACGACGCCCACCGGAGAGAACACGTTCCCCTCCCTCGTAGCCGACCCGCCGCGCGAGATGTCCAAGGAGGACAAGCGCATCGTCTACGGCAAGATCAACGATGTCTACCTCGACGAGGTCCGCGGCTACGACAGCGGCTGGACGGACGAGCGCATCGCCAAGGATCTCGGTGTGCCCCGGGCGTGGGTGTCCACCGTCCGCGACGAGATGTTCGGCGCGGCCGAGGGCAACGGCGAGGTGCTGCGCATCCGCATGGAGATGGAGGAGCTGAAGGCGCAGGTCGTCAAGAACCTCGAACAGGCGGACAGTCTGCGGGCGCAGGCGACTGAGATGCTCGCCCAGATCTCCGAGCTGCGTCAGGCCCTCGCCAAGGTCGCTGGGAAGAGGGCCGCGTGAGGCGGGAGTTTCCGGCCAAGGTGAAGCAGGCCGCCTACGAGCGGTCGGGCGGCCACTGCGAGAGCTGCACGGCTCCCCTGTCGCCCGGCCACATCCACTACGACCACGTCATTCCTGATGGGCTGGGTGGCGAGCCCGTTCTGGACAACTGCGCCTGCATCTGCAGCGCGTGCCACGGCCGGAAGACGGCCAAGCAGGACGTACCCCGCATCGCGAAGATGAAGCGGCAGCGGGCTGACTACATCGGCGCCAAATCCAAGACCCGGCGCCCGATGCCCGGATCACGCGCCTCCGGCTGGAAACGCCGGATGGACGGAACCACCGAAAGGAGAACGAAATGAAAGGCTATACCAAGCTCCGCGGGCACGAAACGCCCGCCGTGAAGACCCTGCTCGACGCTCACTGCACGAAGGGCGCCAACGGATTTGCCGTCTACGAGGCCGGGTGGGACGACGCTCGCGTCGCCGAGGTGCTTTCGGAGCAGATTGGGCGCAAGATCACCTCCAACTCCATCGAAGGCCTGCGGCGCGCGTGGATCGGACACCTGCCCGGCTTTTACCCTCCCAAGAAGAAGCCTGCGATCGACGATGCGTGGAAGACCGCGATCGAGGAGCGCATGGCCACGATGGAGGCGTCCATGCGCAACGTCCTCGCCCTGCTCGACGAGAACAAGGGGGAACGGGCCGAGCTGATGAAGCGCATGGCGGCGTTTGAGGTGCGGCTCGCCGGCCTCTACCGCCCGCAGCCGACGCTGGATCTGCTCGCTCCGACCATCACTTAGGTGGTTTTCGACGTTCTCGTGGCAATGAAACGGGCAATGAAACCGCCCCCGGTCTGTGTGTCGCACGGTTTTCCGGGGGCGGCGTGGCGGTTACTCGATGACTGCCTCCATGGGTAGTCGTCCGACCGTTGTCCGGCTCCATGCCGGTATCGGCACCATGCCGATCACTTGCCGTCGTCGAGCCTCTTGTAGAGGGCCCCCTCGACGCGCGTCACCACGGCGAGGATGCTCGCCAGCTTCTCTTCCAGCCGGGACAGGCGATCGCCGACGGTGCGCGCTTCCCGGTCCATCTGGACAATCTGCGTCTCGTTGCGGCCGGTGCGGCGATCGAGGTCGTCGAGCCGGGCGTCCTGCTTCGCGGCGAACCAGACGTAGCCCAGCAGCTGCACGATCATGGCGAAGATGATCGCGACCGGCACCTTCCGGTCAAGGGTCCAGTGCTCAGTGTTCACGTCCAGCTCCTCCGGCGGAGTAGGCGGTGCGGACATCGGCATAGAACTCTCCGTCGCTCCTCAGACGAGCGTTTGCGGTTGCGAGGGCACCCGTGACGCGGGCGGCGTAGACCTTGAGGTTGTCACCGACCCGAACCGAGGGCACCGGGACGGGCTGGCCGAAGGATGAGGGGGGCGCCGGCAGGACGGGCAGAGCCGGTGCTGGGGCGGGGGGTGGCGATGCCGCGCAGGCGGTCAACGTCATGCTGATCGGCAGCGCAGTCGCAAGGCGACTTCGCCTGCTGGAGTTCCCGGGCATACTCCTCAATCTCCGTTTGCATAGTGACGATGTCGCTTTCGGCCTCGCGCTGCCGCACCACCGCTTTCTCAGCGATGTCCCGGGACGCCAGCGCTTGGCGTTCAGCCTCTGATCGGGCCGCTTTCTCGGCCGCCAGATTGGTCTGCAGCACCGCGATCTCCGCCGAGCGATCGGCGTCGCGGTGCCCCTTCGCATAGCCTCCGATGCCTGCCGCCAGTACGGTCAGCACGACACCGAGGATCACCCACGGGTTGAAGAGCGTTAGCATGTTGCGTTATGCTCCCGTCCATGGATTTTGCAACCGCCGCTTCTCTGTTCCGATACGACCCAGAAACTGGGAAGATTTTCTGGCGAATTTCCGTGCCGCGGCGCCGCATAGGTGACGAGGCCGGGAGCGTCTACAGCACCGGGTATCGGGTTATCCGCTACAAGGGCAACGTCTTCATGGCCCACCGGCTCGCGTGGCTTCTGCACCACGGAGAAGCCCCCCCTAATCTGATTGATCACATCAACGGCGACACTTGCGATAACAGGATCAGCAACTTGCGGTTGGCTGACCACGCCCAGAACAATTGGAACAAAAAAATCAACCCGGGCCAGTCGGGTTTTCGCGGAGTTTTCAGAAGCACCAGCAAGACCAAGAAACAGCGTTGGCGTGCGTGCATCAACGTCCGGGGGAAGCGCGTCTACCTCGGGACGTTTGCCACCCCGGGGGAGGCCTCCAAGGCCAGAGCGGCGGCGGTTCGTCGGCATCACGGGGAGTTCGCCGCCGACTGAAGACAGAGCCGGCGCTCCTCCTCGCGCCGGCGCTGGAGGCCGGGCAGCGGGATGCCTTTCGCCTTGTTCCACATGAGGAAGGCGTCGCAGCCACCGGCCCAGTCACCCGCGTTCGAGCGCCGGGCGACAGTCGACTTGCAGTAGGCGCCGATGCCGATGTTGTAAGCGAGGCTGACATGGCTGGCGATGCGCTCGGGCGACTGGGTGGCCAGCCGCGGCACGCAGGCCACGACGCCGCCATAGAAGCCTTCCAGTCGTTCTTCCAGCATAGACTTGCATTCTTCGGGCGTTTTACGATCGCCCATGCGCACGCCCAGCGTCTCGCCGAAGCACAGAGTTGGCACGCCAATCGGGTCGAGATAGGCGACCGTCCGCAATCCCTCGAACCCACCGACCAGCCCGACGGCGACGGTGCCCCACAGGGCAACCTTACGGGGCGCCGGCATCGTCGCCATCCTCCGGGTGGAAGTCCTTCTGCCAGATGATGCGGGCGATGATGCCCATACAGGAGAACAGGACGGCGAGGAGGCAGAAGACGGTGGCCCAGAGCATCGTCCAGCCCATCGTATAGCCGTAGATGCCAGTCAGGAGACCGACGCCGACGGCTTGAATGATCTGGAAACGCACGGACCACGAGCGCACAAGGATGCGCTTCCAATTAGTGACGAGCTTCACGGACAGGCACCCTGACAGGTGATGGAGCCAGTCCCGCCACCCTTGGCGTAGTAGCCATTTGTGTCGATGCGGGCGCAGCTGGTCAAGGCCAGCGCCAGCATCAGAGCCACGATTTTCACGACCGTCTGTCGTGGATCATCGAGAGGGCCCCGCGCCGCGTCAGCGCGGTCTGGCGCGGCTCGACGGCGGCGGGAAGAACCGGGCCGCCCATAGCAAAACGCCCCGGAGACCGGGGCGCTGTCGCTTGGATGAAGCTATCGAGGTCGTGGACCTCTACGGGCGCTTTGCGGCCTTCGCGCCCTTGCGGGGCGGCCGGCCCCCCGCGCCGCCGACGTACAACTTCTGGGCCGACATCCCCTGCCGGTACTCCTCCGCCGAGAGCTGGTCTCGGATCGCCCTTGCCGCCGGGCTGTCCTGCCCACTGTGCTTGACGGCCTCCTGATACATTTCCTGCAAGGATGGCATCGTAGTCGCCTCCAAATGCGACTTGCGTATCATACTCCACCATGCGGGCGTTGGAAACACCGGGGACGTTTGTCAGCTCGTTGATCAGGTCGTACATGCGGGTACGAGCCTGCTTGGCGCCCTCGATGCCGCCGCCGAACTCGGGGATGTACTGCACGCGGATTCCGACGAACTCGGTCGGCGCCTTGCCAGCCTTTTGGGCCGCCCGGTCGGCCTGCCGCACGTCAACCGCATAGGTGAACCCGGCGTCGACCCCGAGCTGGTTGATGCGCTTCGTGATGGCATCGGCCGTCGCCTCGTCCACCTTCTTGCGGAAGTAGATCTCGACACCCGGGTTGGCCGTCTCCAGTGTGCCCGGGGGCACGACCTCGGACAGGAACACGCTGTCCTGATTGCGGCGCTTGGCCTCTCGGACCATCTGCTTCCACAGGGGCATCGGGTCGAAGTTCTGTCGCGTCACCACCTCCAGATCGTAGGCGCGCTCGTCCCAGACACCGCCCGACGGGTCGATATAGCGGCCCTTGGTCGGGGTAGCCTTTGATGCCAGCACGCTGGGGTCGTTCTTGAGGATGCTGGCCAGACGCTCGGACCCGGTGGCGAACAGCACGTCCGTGGCCGGGTAGTCAGAGCGGTTCGGGGACAGACCACCGATCAGGCGGCGCACGGGCGAGGCGGCCTCATCCAGCGCTCGGGTGGCATTGGCCTTGGTCGCCTCGTAGTCCCGGGTGAGCGTGTCGAGCTTCTGGCCCTTGGCGGAGTAGCCGTCCACCAGCCTCTTCGCCTCCTTCGCCTCCGCCTGCATGGCCTTGGCCATGGCGAAGGCCTCCTTGGCGTCGGTGATGCCCTGCTGGGCCATGATGCGGTCGCGCACCATCGCGGCCGTCGGCGAGGCGCCATTGCTGAAGGGCTGGATCGTCCAGCCGATCTCCTGCAGGCGCTGCTTGGCGGCGTCGAGCGGCCCGGTGTCGGCGAGCGTGGTCGCCAGTTCCTTGCGCTGCTTCCCGGTCGGGTCGGTGTTCATCAGGCGGCGCTGGTCGCTCACCCACTGCCGGTCGGGGATGCCAGCGAGATTGGCCTCGTATTCGAGAGAGCCGCCCTCGCCCGCCTTGTTGGTCCAGCCCTTCTTCGTCCAGTTCTCTTTCTCAAGGAACCAGACAATGGCCTGCAGGTCGTCGTCGCCGAGATCCTTGAAGCGCTCGTCCTTGCGCAGCATCTCGGCCGCGCGCTTGAACACCTCTTGCCCGAAGCCGAACTCGCCGCCGACCTTCGACACGTCAGCCAAATGCGAGCCGCCCACGCCGGCCTCGGCCGGATTGGGAATGGCCTTCATGCCTGCCAGACGCCGCAGCAGGCGAGCCGCCCACACGTCGATCGTGGCCTTCTGCGAGTAGCCGATCAGGTTGCCGGTGAAGTTGGGCGTCTTGGGCGCGGAGCCGGGCTTCACCTGCCGGAACAGGTCGAGGAAGGCTTCCATGGTGGATGGGCTGTTCGCGTTGAACAGGGTGCGGCCATCGCTCTTGGTGATGAGCGGGAATTGCTCCTGCGCCGCCGCGAAGGCGAGATCCTTTGCCCGAGCCTCGGCCGCCTTACCGGACAGGCCCTCGGCTGCGGCCTGCTCACGGGCCCCGGGGAGAGCCTCCTTCTTGGTGCGCTCGTGGTTGTTCACCCAGCCGTTCGGAAGGTAGCCCTTGCCCTCCTCCGTCTTGGCGTTGCCGATCACGCCGCCGCTTTTGTACCAGTCGTCGAGCTTCGTGAGGGCTGTATCGTACTTGCCCTCGGTGAAGTTCGAGAGGGCCTCGACGGCGTTGTCCCAGTTCTGTCGCACGGCGGTCTGGGCGCTGGTGGTCCCCAGCACGTCGGCAAACACGTCGGCAAAGGATCCGAACTCCGCCCGCAGGCGGTCGCGCATCGACTTGTACCAGTTGCGGGCGCGCATGATGACCTGCGCGTTGCGGTCGCCCTGCTCGGCTCGCCCGGCAACGTCGAACACCTCGTCGGCCAGCTTCTTGGCGATGCGCTGGGCCAGAGCCGGATCGGGCTCGGCATCGGCGCGTTCCACGCCCTTGGGTCGATTGAAGGCGTAGGGGATCTCGCGCGGCACGATCTCGAAAGATCCGTCCTTGGCCACATCGATCTTCGCCGGCTCGATCGGCGCGAAGTCCTTGGTGGGATACTTGGCCCTCTCCTCGCGCCACATATCGACGGCAATCGCCGGGTCGACGCCGGCATCCTCTGCCAGCTTTTCGACCTGAGCCTGTTCCTCCGGCGACAAGCGAACCCTGCCGGTGCCCTTCTGGCCGCGCTCCACCTCCATGTGGAAGTCCGCCCCGGTGTCGCGCGCTGCGGGCAGCGGGGCATCCGGCGCCTCGGGGACCGGGCTCGCTCTCTCCACGCGCGCGGCGGCCTCCTCCAGCGGTTCCATCTTCGGCGCGGGGAGGCCAGCCTCCTCTGCGGCGCGAGCGGCCGGAGCGATCTCCTCCGCGGCGCGGGCCGCGGGAGCGGCCTCTTCAGCGGCACGGACGGCGCGCCCGGCCTTGCCCGGGATGCGGAAGCCGGAGGCGACCATCATCCCGGCGCCCTCGGTGCCGCCGCCCGCGATGTTGCTCATCAGCTCAGGCAACGGGGGCATCGCGAGGTAGGAGCCCGTTTCGTCGGTCGCCATCGGGATCATGTCGCGCTGGCGCACCCATGCCAGCTGGCGACCCTCGGCGTCCACAGGGAAGGCGCCATCATCCCGTTCGACAATCTTCACGGCGTTGCGCGGGACGCGGATGCCCATCGGCAGCGCGTTCTTGTAGCGCTCCTGCAGCTCGTCACCCGGGTAGGTCGTTGCTGGCGCAGCCACCTCGCGCGGACCGCCCGGCGAGAGGGCCTCCAGCTCGCGCCGGTCCATCTCCTCCTGCCCGTAATACTGGGCGCCGGTCTTCGGCTCGGTGACCATGCCGCCGTCGGCGTAGCCCTGCACCTTCTCGGACAGCTCCTGCGAGCCGCCGCGGGTGATGACGGACTCCAGCTCGCGCAGGAAGCTGCGCCGGCCGCCGTCGCGGGCCGCCTGTCGCATCATGCGGTCGAGCACGGCCGGGTCGTTCGACATCAGCTGCCGGGCCAGCCGCTCGGCGATCGCCGGGCTCATGCCCTTGTGCCGGGACGCGAGAGCGCGCGCCGCGCCGAACACGAGGCCCGCGGGGTTCGTGAAGGCCTGATACGGGTCCATCGACTGTTCGAGGATGACACCGATGCCGCCGCCGAAGAGGCCGCTCTCCAGCATCTGGCGCAGCGTCGTGGAGTTGCCCTTGATGGCCGTCCGCAGGCGGTTCATGCCGCTCTCGACGTTCGTCACGGACAGGATGTCGTTGGCCCGGCCCTCGCCCAGTGCGAGGCGCATCTTCTCCTGCGCGTTGGGCGCGGAGAGCCAGCTCTGGATCGGGATGTTGCGGCTGGCCGCGGTGTTGCCGGAGGCGTGCGCCATCTCGGCCGCGAAGCCCTGCGCGAAGAGGCGGCGCTCGGCCTCACTGAAGCGACTGATGGCGTCGCGGGCCGCCTCCAGCTGGTTGAGGTTGTTCTGGCGGAAGAAGTTCTGCCCGGCCTCCAGTGCGTTCTCGGCGCCAAAGAACTGGGCGGCGCCGTGCCGCACGTCGCTGTAGCGCCCGCCGGTCAGGCGATCGACCTCGCCGACGATCTGCTGGCGCAGGCCGTTGTAGAGGGCCGCCGCCTCCTGCGCCCGCTCCCCGCTGGCGCCGCGCGCCCGGTCTCGCAGCTCGCGCTGGATGCGGTCCCAGAACTCGATGTTCGGAATGTCTCGGGACATCGGGCCGCTGGACATGCCGGCCGCCCGCATGCCGGGGTTGCGCCCCAGAACCGTCTCCGCCGCCCGGGCCACCTCGGGCACGTCGAGCAGGTTCATCAGGTTCTCGTTGTAGAGGATCCGGTAGTTCCCGTAGAGCTCCTTGTAGGCGCGCCGGTTCACGAGGCGCTCGGCCTCGTCGATGCGGGCGCGCAGGGCGGCCGGGGACGGGATGTCGAACAGGTTGCCGATCATCTGGCTCAGGCGGCCGGACTGCCCCTCGTAGCGGGGGTCGACGACGTTCTCCATGATGCCGCGAGCGGCCGGGTTGGCGTTGGCCGCCGTCCGGGCCAGAGCCTGCGTCGCGTCGCCGCCCATGTCGCCGAGGACCAGCGGAGAGCTCGCGCGCCGCGCAGCCGCGAGGTCGGCGTCAGAGATGACGCGCCCGGCGCGCTCGTCGGCGTTCAGCGCCGAAGCCGTGAGGCGGTCGACATAGCCCTGAGGGTTGCGCCACTGCTGGTAGCGGCCGACGATGGGCTCCAGCA